>Ga0080064_1000713_pt1 | contig 80887 bp, 61 predicted proteins | sample Subgrocontami54m_FD_69260 | JGI IMG/M metagenome (GOLD analysis project Ga0080064, IMG submission 69260) | Subsurface groundwater microbial communities from S. Glens Falls, New York, USA - GMW46 contaminated, 5.4 m (SPADES assembly) (version 2) ... | reverse complement strand
CTCCCAAAATAGTACTTGCTACTTCTCTTTTTCCCTGTCTGGCTAAATCATTTTCAATATTATCAATCATCTTATCAATCTGATCTGCAGTAATTATTGTCTTTTCACATGCACGGAGAATCCCTGATCTGAGTTTTTCCCTGGAATAAGGTTCTCTTTCCCCGGATCTTTTAACCACAAGAACAGGCATAATTTCAATTCTTTCATATGTTGTAAACCGTTTATTACAGGGAGTATTTTCACACTCTCTTCTTCTGCGGATACTATTACCTTCTTCTGTTGCCCTTGATTCAAGGACACGGCTGTTTTCAGAATTACAAAACGGGCATAACATGATTTATATCCTTATAATTTGTACATTATACATCAATATAAAAGGGCTTACATTTTTATGCTCACCATATTGCCCTCGCTCCAATGTCCGCTTCGCTTCCAAATTGCGCTCGGGCAAAAGGTTCGCTTTTGCAAGCCCTTTTTACCAGAAAAATGTTGTATTTCTATAAGGAGACTTTTAAGACAGGATCCTTGAAAAGTTTTTATATCCTCTAAATCCTGCAAAATCAGATTAAGCAGAAACAAGAATCTGTCCATATCTTGTTGTAAGAACAGATTTGCGCAATAATTACCACATAATGCAATCATATGACGTAATTATTATTGGTGGTGGAATCATTGGAAATTGCATTGCAGCTCATCTGGCCAATGAAAATCTGAAAATCTTAGTCATTAATTCAACAAAACTTGGCAACCCTGCTTCAGTTGCAGCAGCAGGCTTAATTACACCATTTCAGATACACGAACTTGTAAACACCCAGCTAAAGGAATTATGCCTGAAATCATTTGAATATTTTTTTAATTTCCATGAAACGCTTATATCTAAATCAAATATTCCAGGGCTGGATCTTGGACTGAGACAATCAGGTTCACTTTATACAATTTTTTCAAATTCAGAAATTGCACAAAAAGAAAATGAAATAAAAGAATTTAAAAGCACTGGCGGCAAGGTTTCATTTTTAAATAAAATGGAACTCCAGAAGCTGGAACCAAGCATAACAAAAGATCTTATGGGTGGATATCATTATTCGGATGAAGCATACATTAACAATCCAAAATTTTTAAAAGCAATTTTATCTTACTGTCAGCAACAACAAATAGAATATCTTGACTCAGAAGTCTCAGAAATTGTTTTAAATAAATCATCAATAGAAAAAATTCTCCTGCCTGACGGTAAATCTCTACTAGCAGAGAAATATATTCTATGTAATGGAGTATGGGCAGACAGTTTTTTAAGAAAATTGTTTAAGAGAAATGAATCTATAATAAAAGCAATAAAAGGGGAGATTCTTGAGGTCCAGACAAATCTTGAAACAACCTTGCAGAAAATAGTGTTTTGTGAAGATGGATACTTAGTCCCCAGACCAAGAACAAATAAATTTGAAAGATCATCAATTCTAGTCGGCAGCACAAGTGATGAGGTAAATATTGAAGAAAATCCTGATTTGTTTAAAAACACTTTATATGGAATATCGAAACTTACAGCCTTATTTAAGAAATTAATACCAGCTCATAATAACTACAACATAGCTTCTATGTGGTCTGGGCTTCGTCCAAAAACCCATGACAATCTGCCGGTCCTGGGAAAAACAGATATAAATAACCTGCTTTTATCTCTGGGGCATTACAGGAATGGAATTCTAATGGGACCTTATTGTGGAAAAATTATTAGCGGTTTGATTACTGGAAGTGAAGCAGAATTAAATCTTGAACCATTTAGCATTAACAGACTTCTTAAGCAAAAATCATCCGTATTAGTTTAATGCTATGCACTTGTAATTCTTTTTAAAAGCTTTTTATCAAAGCCTGATCTGTTCTGACAATGGGTATTTTCTTCACTTGATTCATTTATAAGCCTTTTTGCAAGCATAATAAGGACATTATATTGATAACAGCTTGGATAGCTTTTATTCTGTATTTTATAGTCTTCTTTTTTTGCAACTTCCCAGCCCATATAATATAATTTCGGTAACAGACAGATAAAGATAAAGAAAATATAGAGAGACCCCTTAAAAAAAGTGCTAACCCTGAGAAAAACACCATTATTTGAAGAGCATAAAAAAGCAGGTGCAAAGCTTGTTGACTTTGCAGGGTTTGAAATGCCTGTGCAGTATCAAGGCATAATTGCAGAGCATAATGCAGTTAGGACAAAAGCAGGTGTATTTGATGTTTCACATATGGGAGAGTTCATCGTAAGCGGCAAAGATGCTTTTAATTATTTAAATTATCTGGTTCCTAATGATATTAAAAAAATCGAACAACCTGGAAAGGGACTTTACACACAGATTTGTAATGAAAATGGTGGAACTATAGATGATTTAATTATTTACAAACTTGATGAGAGTTTTCTTGTTGTAGTAAATGCATCAAATATTGAAAAAGACTGGAAATGGTTTAATAAGCATAAGTCAGGATTTAATGTAACCCTGAAAGATATCTCTGATGCGACCTCGCTAATAGCTCTTCAGGGACCAAAATCATCTGAAATATTGAGCAAGGTTTTAAATATCAACCTGCAGGATTTAAATTCTCACAAATATTTTGAAATAAAAAAATATAAATCATTCCGGATAGCAAGAACAGGCTATACGGGAGAAGATGGTTTTGAGATTTTTGTTAATGAACCATCAGAGGCTGTATCTTTATGGCAAAGTTTAATTAGTTCCGGTGTTACACCATGCGGTCTTGGCGCAAGGGATACTTTAAGGCTTGAAGTAGCATATCCTCTCTATGGACACGAGCTGGATGATGAGACTTCTCCGCTTGAAGCTGGTCTTAGCTGGAGTGTAAAACTGGATAAAGATTCTGATTTTATCGGGAAACAAGTACTGGTAAAACAAAAATCTGAAGGTTTAAAAAAGAAACTGGCATGCCTGAAAATAACCGACAAAGCAATTGCAAGACAGGGACATAAAGTCTATTCAGGTGATAACAAAGAAATAGGAATAGTATGCAGTGGTTCACAGGGGATTACTGTTGGTTATCCTGTTGCTACAGCTTATGTACCACCTGCATTTTCAAATCCTGGAACAAATCTTTTAATAAATATAAGAGACAAAATGATTTCAGCAACAGTAGTACAAAGACCGTTTTATAAAAGAAGTTAAACACTCATTACATCTTTTTCTTTATTAGCACAAACATCATCAATTTCTTTTGTATATTTGTCAGTTAATTTTTGGAGATGATCCTGTTGTTTTTTTAATTCATCTTCAGAAATAGCTTTATCCTTTTCAAGTTTTTTCATGGACTCTAATCCATCGCGTCTGGCATTTCTAATTACTACTTTCCCATCCTCGGAGACTTTTTTAATAACTTTTACAAGTTCTTTTCTACGCTCTTCAGTAAGGGTAGGAACAACAATCCTGATTACACTACCATCATTATTTGGAGTCATACCTATATCAGATTTGTTTATTGCTGTTTCAATATCTTTAAGTGAGTTCTTATCATATGGCTGTATAACCAGACACCTGCCATCAGGTGTAGAAATATTCGCAAGCTGCTTTAAAGATGTAGGCGCACCATAATAGTCCACAACCACACGATCGAGAAGCCCCGGGTTTGCTCTTCCGGTACGGATACCCTGTAATTCTTTCTGGGTATTCCCTACAGCTTTTTTCATATTTTCTTCTGAATGTTTCAGTATATCTGTTGCCTGCATGAAAGACCTCCAGTCAAGCAATAATTCTACAACAAAAACACAGCATGAATACCATATAACCCAAAAGACTAGCTAATCATTCCTTTATAGCCAAGGTAAAAAATTAAAATTCCAAGCAAAACCCTGTAAACAACAAATATATAAGTTTTATGACTTTGTAAATATTTTAGAAGAAAATGAATTGCAAAATATCCAGACACAAATGCAGTAAAAATACCTACAAACAAATTTATATATGATGACTGGCTACAACCATTTAAGGCACCAAGAAGAGCCCTTAACTCAAGTGCTCCGCTGGCTAAAACTGCAGGAACACTAAGAAGGAATGAAAACCTTGCAGCATCACTTCGTTTAAATCCAAGCAATAATCCAGCAAGTATTGTAATCCCTGATCTGGACACACCAGGGATAAGAGCAAGTGACTGTGCTAACCCAATAAGCAAAACATCAGCAACACTAATCCTATCCAGTGTTTTATTTTGTCTGGCAACTATTTCACCAATAAGTAAAAGCAATGCTATAAATATAAGGAAAAAAGAAATGAGATTTAAATTCCTTACCATACCTGCTTCAATTGGTTCTTTAAATAAAAGACCAAAAATACAAATAGGAATTGTTCCTATTATTATCCAAAAGCCAATTCTTGATTCATAGGATGATAAAAAAGTATCTTTCCCTGTTAAAAAAGAAAATAAATTAGTCATAAGCATTCCATAAATTTTCAGTAAATCCTTCCAGAAGTAAATAATTACAGACAAAGCAGTTCCTAGCTGAATTACTGCAGAAAAAGCAGTGCCAGGATCGCCCCAGTGCAGTAAAGATGGCACAATTCTTAAATGAGCAGTGCTGCTAACAGGGAGGAATTCTGTTATTCCCTGAACAATGCCTAAGAAAAATGATTTAAAGATCGGTGGTACATGGAATAAATCCAGATTAAAACTCATATAAATTAATTATTTCTGTCAATCAAATCAGGTCTGTTTTTAATTGTTTTTAATTTTGCCTGTTCTTCTCTCCATTTTTTTATTTCAGCATGATTGCCACTTAAGAGTATATCAGGCACTTTCCAACTGCCAAATTCCTGAGGGCGGGTATATTGAGGATATTCAAGAAAAGTACCATTAAATGATTCTTCATTTAATGTTTCTTCTTTTTTTAAAACTCCAGGCACAAGACGGGAAACAGAATCAATTACAGAAAGAGCACAAAGTTCTCCTCCTGTCAGAATAAAATCTCCAAGACAAACTTCATGATCAACAAAATTATTTATTCTTTCATCATAGCCTTCATATCTGCCGCATATTATAATTATCTGTTCTTCATCTTTTAATTTTTTAGCAAACTTATGATCCCATTTTCTGCCACTTGCTGATGTTATAAGAACTTTTGACTTTGTTTCCCGCTTAATGCTGTTTAGTGCATTAAATATAGGCTCCACCATAAAAACAAGCCCAACCCCGCCACCATAAGACAAATCATCTACCTGTTTATGTTTCCCTAATCCAAAATGTCTTAAGTCTACAGGATCAACTACAATCTTTTCTTCGCGGCAGGCACGACCAATGATTCCCACACTACAGTAAGAATTAATTATTTCAGGAAATAAGGTTATGATGTCAAATTTCATACGTATGTAATGATTATACAAAACATGATTCAGCAAAAAGCATCTTGCGCTCCGCATTTTTCCCTTCAACCCCTCCGCCCATGAACTGACGGGTCCCCGTCGGGGCATTCAGGGAATAAATGCTACGCCGTGCTTTTTGCATACTAATTAGCAGATTTACATATTATGCAGTAAAAAAATAGAATATTATTTAAATACTATTATGAAAGTTCTGGGCATAGAAACAAGTTGCGATGAAACAGCAGTAGCCATTGTTGAAGATGGTAGAAAGGTGCTTGTCAATAATATTATTTCACAAATCGAGCTCCATAAAGAGTTTGGTGGGGTAAAACCAAGTGTTGCAAAATATGCACATGAAGAAGTAATTGATGATTTAATTTTAAAAACATTATCCGACGCCAGATTAAAAATGAACGACATGGATTTAATTGCAGTAACAGTCGGTCCGGGACTTGTGATTTCTCTACTTGTGGGATTTAAGAAAGCAAAAGAGCTTGCTATAAAATACGATAAAAAACTTGTTGGGGTTAATCATCTGCTGGGTCACATTTGTTCTAACTATCTGGAGTCAGATCTGGAGCCACCTTTTATATGCCTTCTAGCAAGCGGAGGTCACACTCAAATAATAAATGTCAAATCATACACAGATTATGAAATTATTGGCAGTACACTGGATGATGCTTGTGGAGAGGCTTTTGATAAAATCGGCAGGCTCCTTGGGCTGCCATATCCCGGGGGACCAAATCTTGAAAAATTAGCAGAAAATGGAAACCTACGAGCATTTATGCTTCCGGAGGGAAAAGTTAATCCATTTGATTTTAGTTTCAGCGGATTAAAAACAGCCGTTTTGCGGCTTGTACAGAAATCAGGAGATAATTATAACCGCGCTGATCTTGCTGCAAGTTTTCAGGAGAATGTAACAAACACACTGGTTAAAAAAATTACATTTGCTGCTAAAGAAACAGGAAATAAAAAAATTGTTATTGCAGGCGGTGTTACAGCAAATAAAACACTCAGGAGAAAATTTAAAGAAGTTTCAGATCTTGAAACTTACATGCCTGATCTAAAATATTGCACTGACAATGCAGCAATGATTGCAGGTGCAGGATACTTTTTAAGGGATATTAATCAACCTGTAGAAACAATGGATGTATTTGCTAAAGACCCTTCCTGTATAAGGTTAAAGACCCTGTCAAAGAGTTCCTTATAGCCCATTTCATCCAGGTAAAACCAGTTAATTCCTTTATTTGACCTAAACCATGTCATCTGTCTTTTTACAAGCTGTCTAGTATGAAGTGTAATTTTATCCACCATTTCAGTAAGTTTAATTTTTCCATTTAAGAACTGAATTGCTTCTGCATAGCCAATTGTGTTCTTAAATAAACCAAGCTCACCATACTTTTCAACAAGGGACGTAACTTCATTTAAAAATCCTTCTTTACAAAAACCATATGCTCTTTCTCTAATTTTTTCTAGATGCAAATCTCTATTAGAGTATGTAATTCCAACCCATACGACATTAAAAGGAAATTCATTTATAGCCTTTAACCTGGAAAAAAGTTTATTTGTTTTATAAATTACCTCAAGTGCCCTTATTGTTCTGAAGTTGTCATTCCTGTGTATGATTTCAGCCGCCTTAGGATCAAGTCGTTTCAGGTTCTCATATAACTCTTCCTGTGTAAATGTTTTTAATTGTCTGCGAAAGCTGCTATCAGGCTTAACTTCAGGTATTGAAAGTCCCATTAACACTGAATTTAAATAAAGTCCTGTACCGCCTACAAAAATAGGTGATTTCTTTCTGGAAAGAATCTCATATATATTTTTTTCTGCATCACGTTTATAAAGAGCTACAGAATAATCAAAGTCAGGCTCAACAATGTCAATCATATGATGTTGGGCTAATTTCCTTTCTTCGATAGTAGGTTTTGCTGTACCTATATCCATGCCTTTATAAATAAGCCTGGAATCAGCTGAAATAATTTCAAAAGGAAATTTTAATGCCAGATCAATTGCAAGTTTTGATTTAAAGGTACAACTTGGTCCTACAATTGCATAAACAGTTTGTTCAGATTTTTTGACTGAAGTGTTTGTCATATTTGCAAATCCACTCAACTGTTATATTCGCGTCCACGAGAGGAATTGAACCTCCGACCTAGGCGTTAGGAGTGCCTTGCTCTATCCAACTGAGCTACGTGGACATTGACATTGCATGATAAATTATAACCGCTCTATAATTTAGTAAAAAACTGGTTTTCCGTAACAAACTAAATATATTTTCGTCATTTTAACTTGGAAATTACATAATTATGTTCTTATAATCTAAATAGAAGGTATATATAAGAAAAGCATTAGAAAAATGAAAAAACCAAATGGAAATTTATTAACTGTTCTGGCCATAATGTGCATTACGATATTTTCGCTTGCAATTCCTGTTTATGCCAAAAAAACTGTTACAGACGGAAAAGGTATCTGGGTAAATATCTGGAATTATCCTGAAAATCCTGACATGTATTGTGAATATTTAAAATCAAATGGAATAGATACTATTTATCTCCAGATTTTCAGATCAAACACACCAGCAATACAACACCTCTCAAAAGTTAATCGGATAATTGAATCTTCACATGAAAGGGATATGAAAGTTATTGGATGGGGTTATGTATTTTTAAATAATCCTTTAGGTGATGCAAAAAAGTTTATTACTGCTGCAAAGCACAAAACCCCAACAGGAGAAATGTTTGATGGTTTTGCTGCAGATATAGAAGAAATTACAAGCTCCCGTAACATTGAAAGATTTACATCCAGGGTCAGGGAAGCATTAGGAAAAGATTATCCTTTAATTGCAATAACATTTTCACCCATGTCTAAATCTAAAAAAGCAGACCCCAGATATTATGCATGGAAAACAATAGCAAACAATTTTGACATCATTGCACCAATGACATACTGGCATGGACTTGTAAAATACCGTTCAGAAAAAGGCGCTTATGATTACACTACACAGACAATTACAAAATTAAAAGAATACACTAACAAAGATGATTTAAAAATCCATTTAATTGGAGATGGTCAGAAAACTTCAAGCGGGGAAATTTCAGGGTTTCTAAGAGCTGCTGAAGAGCATAAAGTAAATGCTGGAGTCAGTCTTTATCCATGGCATAAACCAAAGGACCATCAGATGGAAACGCTTGGAGAATTTAAATTGTAAGTCTTTTGTTTATAAAGAAATCTTTTAAGAGTTCAGCACATTCAAGTTCACATACTCCACCGATAATTTCAATTTGCTTCTCTTTTTCTAATTCATAAGCCAGATTTAACCTGGATCCACATGCCCCTGCAATCTGATCATATGCACCAAATACAAACTTTGGAATTCTTGAATTTAGAATTGCACCCATACACATTGAGCAGGGTTCAAGGGTACAATATAAAATACAATTGTTTAAGCGCCAGTTTGAAAGTGTTTTTGATGCTTCCCTTATCGCAATAATTTCTGCATGTGCAGTGGAATCATTTAAATCCTCAGTTAAATTTAATCCACATGATATTAACTTATTTTCCTTAACTACAATTGCACAAACCGGGACTTCACTTTTATAATGATTTTTTGCAAAACCTAAAGCTTCATACATCCAGTATTGATGGCTGTATTTTTGAACTGTGTCAGACTGCATTTTTAATTTTTTCTGTTTCTTTGTGTCTAAATTCAATTAGTTTTTTCTGCAATTCCTTATTTTCAACAGAAAGTATTTCTATTGCAAGAATTGCTGCATTTTTAGCGCCATCAACTGCAACAGTTGCCACAGGAACTCCAGGAGGCATCTGCACCGTGGACAAAAGAGAATCCATGCCATCTGAAATACCGCCACTAAACGGCACCCCAATAACCGGCAAAGTAGTCCGTGCAGCTACAGTACCAGAAAGGTGATTTGCCATACCTGCACCTGTAATAAATACTTTTACTTCCTGCCTGATTGCAGTATCAATAATCTCTTCAACATAAGCCGGGGATCTGTGCGCGCTTGCAATCTTAAAATCAAAATTTATCCCGAACTCATTTAAAACATCCATAGCAGCTTTTATTTTAGCCTCATCGGATTTACTGCCAATAATAATCTGAACATCAGTCTTTCTGGACATGTTTTAGTTTTCCTTTTAATAAATCAAACTTTCCTGAGATGAGTCCCTTAATATCATTAAACAATACAAAAAACATGAGTGCCAGAAGCACCATAAACCCTGCCTGAATTGCTTTCTGCTGGATTGATTCTGCAAGTTTTTTCCCTCTTATTTTCTCAATGAACATAAAAAGCAGATGTCCACCGTCAAGAGCAGGTATCGGGAGAAGGTTAATAATAGCAAGGTTCACACTGATTAGTGCTGACCATCTGTAAATTTCCTTGGGATCAATTGTTATTGCCTGAGCAAATACAGATACAATTGCAATAATTCCATGCAGGTCATCAGCTTTTATCTTCGGAGCTCCTCCAGGGGAAAATCCAAACAGATTCATGAACAATAATCCAAGTCCAAAAAGCATTGAAACAGTCCAGTCAGTTAAAACCAAGGCTGCCTGTATTATCCATTTAACAGGATTTCTGGAAGGTTTCTTGTATTCAGCTGTCTTTGCAAATCCAAGACCAATACCAATAGTGCCTTCTTTACTTGGAACAACTTTAAGCCTGACTATTTCTTTCTTCTCATTTTCATTAACTATTTTTATTCTTTGAATTTTAAATACTACTTGCTTAAGTGCATTTGACCTCACTATTGTTACAACCTGGTTTGGGTCTTTGACTTTTATGTGGTTTATTTTTAAGATTACATCGCCTTCAAGGAAACCTGCATTTTTTGCTATAGGATTTGGCTGAAAATCTTTTTGATTTGGTGAAAGCGATTTGTCCATAAGCTGGGTTACAACCACATTTCCTGCATCGCTTGGTGGACCAATTGTAGCCACCATAATTAGACACATAAGATATGCAAACAGGATATTAAATGCAACTCCAGCACTTGCAACACATGCCCTTTTCCATACAGCAAAGTGTTTCATGGGTTTCAGATTCGGCATTTCTTTCAGACTTTCCTCACTTGTTTCATCACCAAGTTCAGGAATTGCAACATACCCACCAAGCACAAACCAATGAAACCTGAATTCTGTCTCTTTCCAGTTTCCAAGTTTTATATGTCCACCAAACGGCAATCCAAAACCAAAGATAGGTGTCTGAAATCCAAGCTTCCTGGCTACAATCCAGTGCCCAAATTCATGGACAATAATCATTATGCTTATTATTAAGAGGACAACAACTAAATTCAATATCATCATGATTATGAGTTTATCACAAAAATAACACTGTAAACTAAACCTTAGAAGGTATTAAAGAACAAATCATTTTATAAACATCATCAGGAACAATCTCATCCATACATTTGTGATGCTTAAGCGGACACTTTTTCTTCCTGCAGGATATACATTCCAGATTCTGCAAATACAAGCAATTTTTTTCAGCCCCATAAGGTCCATTTCTTGCAGGAGAAGTAGGTCCATAAATACCTACAACCTCAGGACTTCCATAATCATTTCTTACGGCACTTGCAAGATGTAATCCAAAGGAATCCATGCCCAGAACAATATCTATATTCTGTACAAGATAAATCAAATCAGTTATATCTGTTCTGCCAACTAAATTTACATAAGCTACTGATCCTGAATCCAGAACCAGAAAAAGACGTTTTAATTCATCAATATCAGCAAATCCACCACAAATATAAACATTAAACTGAACAGACAGCTTTTCAATAAGTTCAATCCAATGATATAAAGGCCATCTTTTACTTTCCCATCTGGTAGTAGGAAAAACTACAATTGAAGCCTGTTTCTCATTTTGCTTTGCTTTATTTAAATTGTCTACAAGCCATTTATTTTTAATTTGTGTGATTTTTGGTATTAAAAATCTGACCTCATGTTCCTTACCATTAGCAACATTCGACAAAAGTTTTAAATTTAAATCGACAATATGTGTATTGGTTTTAAACAATTTGCCAGCATCAACTTTCTCATTATAAAAAATATATGCAAACTCCCTGGCATTTTTAAACCCAATTACTTTTTTGCCGCCAACAATCCTGCTTAATAAGGCACTTTTAAATAATCCCTGTACATCTACAACATAGTCATAATTTTCACTTCTAAGCTGCATAATATTTTTAGGGCTAAATCTATAAACGGTATTTAGTTCACTAACATGTGATAGAAGGGTGGCACCCTGATTATTTGTCAGCCAGTCAATTTGTGAATCAGGATAAAAGGATTTTATTCTATGCACAACAGGAAGAGTATGAATAATATCTCCCAGACTGCTTAACCTAACAATTAAAAATTTCATAACCAACCTTATTGTAGCCTGTAAAAAGGAAGAGACTTAATTTCATTTAAAGAATAATTAAACAACCTTGCAAACTCGCTTATTAAAGGCAAATAAATATCCTCATCATCTTGAGCAGTAGACACTATTTTAATATCTGATCTGGCAGCTTTAATTTTGTCTTTGTCACTTCTAATATAAATTAGACCACTTTTAAAATCCTTAAACCAGTCATCATCTATAAAAACATTACCCCCTTTTAAATTTAAAAGTAAAACAGTTCCTCCATTGTTATCTGAAGCAAACCCACTTATGGCTTGCCCGCCAATTACTGCTCTTGAATTAGCATCCAAATTACAAAAAGAACTTTTCGCACAGTTTTCTAAAATATAAAATTCACTGGCTTTCGAATCATTGCCAAAAAAAGCTGAAGATGAGCCAAATACAGTAAACTTGCTATTTTCAGCACTATTTGCAGAATTTTCACCCACATTTCCATTTACTATAATCTTTAAACCGTTAACACTGTTTGCAAAATTATTGCTTACATCTCCACAAATCTCAATCTTTAGATTGCCTTTTAAGCGATGCAATAATCCTTCTTTATGAAAAGTGTTTTTCAGGACAATTTTTTTTAACTTGTTGAAAATTAAATTTTTAACCTGATAGTTGATCTCATCAGATGAAAGATGAGCACAATCAATTTCATTATTTAACCGTATATCCGCCATAAAAAGTAAAACTAAATAGGAAGCAATTTCATTTTATGGTTGTCAAATACAGCAGCATTTTTAAATCCATACTTTTTAAGAACTTCACACAACCTGTCATAAGAATGACCCAGATCTTTTGCAGTATGAGCATCTGAAGCAGTAGTAATAGGGATTTCCATATCCTTTATAATCTGAATTATTTCACCCTGTGGATATTGTTCATTTATAGGCTTCCTCCAGCCTGCAGTACTCATCTCAATGGTAAGTCCTTTTTCTTTTATAAGCTTCATTACATCTTTTACGAATGACGTAATCTCGGTTTTTGGTCTGTGTCCAAATATTTTTATAAGATCGAGATGCGCAAGACCATCTAGATATCCTTTATTTATAAGTTTTTTCATTTCCTCGAAATATCTAACGTAAAGTTTATCTATATCCCATTCACTATAACGATCCTTATGCTGCGGATGATCAAAAGGCCAGTCATCTATAAAATGAACAGAGCCTAAAACAAAATCAAGCTTGTCATAATTATCTTCTATCCATTTATAATCAGCAACTGAGGTTTCTGGATCATTATCAATCTCAATCCCTAATTTAAATCTTGTATCTTTAATCTTGTCCCTGAATCTGAAAAACTCATCCAGGTTTATCCCCGGATGATATCTGCCATGATCAGTTAATGCTACATCTTTTAAATTAGCTGCCTTTGCATAGTCAGCCCATGGCTGAAGCACTTCCTGTGTATAAGGCAAATCTCTATGCCCTTGTGGATGATTATGATAATCGCTGGAAAGCATAAAATTATTATAGCTTAAGATTTTCTTTCTCTGTCTGCGGTAAAGAAATATTGTTTAAATTCCTATACAACATATTGACTGATTCACCAGAAAGAAAGTTAGTAAAAAATACATAGCGGCTATCTTCTCCCCACTTATATACATTTTCAATATTTATTTCTTTAAGCAGTTTCTTTTTTGTGACAAATGCAAATTTTTTATCGCTATCAATCATCCTCTGAAGTCTTTCTGGCGAATTGATTTTTTTTATCTGCCTTTTGGAATAAAAAGTAAGACTTGGTTTAAGAATCTGATAAGTCCCGATTGTTATATCTTCCGAAAATGAGGTCGCAAATTTTCTGAGTTTAAATTGTGCATGGTTGTCTATTTTAGGAAGTAAAAATCCTACAAGAGAATAATAAAGGATAAGAAATGTAGAAAGAATTATATAGAGTGTCATTTGAATACTTTTGTTACTGCCTGCCCATGCCATGCTGATACCAACAAGGATTAAAAAAGCAAAATAAATTATATGAAGATCAAGTTTTAGCGATTTTACTTCTCTCGGCAGCATGCTGCTTAGATTAAACAGACAAAAATAAAATACAACAAGACAAAAAATGAAAAATACTCCAAGCCCAGCTTTAAGCCCGAAACTTCCTATCCGTTTATTTAAAAGCTCCATAAACCATAGTGCAACAACAATACTTAAAGCAGGAAATAAAGGCATAATATATGTAAGAAGTTTTGTTCTACTGAAACTAAAAAATAAGAAAACTATAAGAGACCACCACAGACAGAACCATGGAAGTTGTGAAACAGGTGAAATAAGCAGACTTTTTAATTTTTTATTAAAAATACTATTTATTGCCTGAGGAAGAAAAAATGTCCATGGTAAAAAACCGATTAACAGCACAGGGAAAAAATAAAACAGCGATCCTTTATGTCCTGAAACTACACCTGTATACCGGCTGATATTATGAAAACTAAAAAATACTTTTGTAAACTCACCTGCTGTAGCAAAATGAACAGCAATATACCAGGGTAAAACTATTACTAAAAATATAACAACACCACCCCAGAAAGAAGAACTTTTATAAAAATACTCAAGCTTTCCAATCCACCAAAAAAACGGAATAACAACAGATGCAAAGATTATCAATGAAACAGGACCTTTAGTTAAAAATGCAAGTCCAAGAAACATAAAAGCCAGAATATACCACAGTGAAAATTCCAAGATTTGAAGTTTAAAAAACCTGTGAGAGGTTGAAAGCTGATTATACCCAAGGAAAAAACATATAAGAGAGCATGCAATAAGCGATGAGAGTGTCATATCTGTTACTGAAAATCTCGATAGTGAAAAGAATTCAAAACCTGACATAAGGATTAGTGCGCCAAGTATTCCGCAAACATTTCCATAAAATGTTTTCAATAAATAAAAAACAAAATATACACATAAAAGTGCAGACAGCACTGATGGAAGCCTTGCAGCAAATTCATTCACACCAAATATTTTCATTGAGACAGCTTCAAGCCAGTAATAAAAAACAGGCTTGTCAAAACGCGCATGATAATTAAACTGTGGAACTATCCAGTTCCCGCTTTCAAGCATTTCTCTTCCTGCCTCAGCATATCGTGGTTCATCAACATCAATTAATCCTGTACTTCCCAATCTGAAGAAAAATAAAATTACAAAAAGTACAAAAAACACAAGCAGAATCTTAGAAATTCCCGGATCACTATTTTCAACCGCTTCAAAATCAGAAGAATTCATATTATTTTATTCACTCTCAAGTTTTAGCACTGCCATAAATGCTTCCTGCGGAATCTCAACTTTGCCAACATTTTTCATTCGTTTTTTACCTTCTTTTTGTTTTTCAAGAAGTTTTTTCTTTCTTGTTATATCTCCACCATAGCACTTAGCAAGCACATTTTTTCTTACAGCACTAATAGTTTCTCTAGCAACTACTTTCCCGCCAATCGCTGCCTGAATGGGGATTTCAAACATCTGCCTGGGTATAAGTTCTCTTAATTTTTGTGCAAGCTGCCTTCCATAATAAGAGGCTTTATCCGCATGGGTTATCGTTGATAAAGCATCAACAGGATCACCTGAAATTAAAATGTCAAGTTTTACAAGTTTTGATTCCCTGTAACCAATAAAATCATAATCCATACTTGCATAGCCTTTAGACCTGGATTTTAAACTATCAAAGAAGTCAGTGATTATTTCAGCAAGTGGGATTTCATATATAAGCTGAACTCGTTTTGTATCAATATACTTCATATCCTTAGAAATCCCGCGTCTTGACTGGCATAATTCCATTATCTGCCCGACAAAATCACTGGGTAAAAATATATCCAATAACACATAAGGCTCTTCAATTTTTTCCCTGTAATTTGGCTCCGGTAAATGAGCAGGGTTGTCAACTTCAATTACCTCACCGGATGTTTTTGTAACCCTGTAAACAACACTGGGTGCTGTTGCAATCAGTGTTAAATTATATTCCCTTTCAAGTCTTTCCTGTGCAACTTCCATATGCAGAAGTCCAAGGAAACCACACCTGAAACCAAAACCAAGAGCAGAAGACGTTTCAGGTTCATAATGAATTGAACTGTCATTTAATTTAAGTTTTTCAAGTGCATCTTTCAGCTCAGGATACATATCTGCATCCCTGGGATAAAGTCCGCAGAAAACCATTGGCACAGCAGGACGATAACCAATTAGCGGCTCCAGCGCAGGATTTGATGCAACCGTAACGGTATCACCCACAAGTGAACTCACATCCTTTATAAAAGCTGCCATGTAACCGACTTCGCCGGATCTTAGTTCATTTACCTGATGTTGTTTTGGGATTAAATAGCCAAGCTCACTTACCTGAAACTTCTTTTTATTAGCCATGAACAGAATCTCATCACCAACTTTTACAACACCATCAAAAACCCTCATATAGACAATAATCCCACGATAATTTTCATAATAACTGTCAAAAATTAATCCTCTGAAGGGCAGATTTACTTTAATGTCAGGCGGAGAAATATTTTTAATAATTGCTTCAAGTACTTGATCAACATTTTCACCAGTCTTTGCACTTATAGAAATTGCAGAAGAGACATCTATGCCTATAACTTCACTTATTTCTTTTTTTACACGTTCTGGCTCTGCTCCGGGTAAATCAATTTTATTTATAAGCGGAATTATTTCAAGATTGTTTTCCATAGCCAGGTAAACATTTGCCAGTGTCTGGGCTTCTACTCCCTGCGATGCATCTACAACCAATAAAGCACCTTCACAGGCTGCAAGACTTCTTGAAACTTCATAGTTAAAATCCACATGTCCCGGAGTATCAATAATATTTAAAATATAATCCTTGCCATCTTTGGATTTATATTTCATTCTTACAGTCTGGAGTTTTATAGTAATACCTCTTTCTCTTTCAATATCCAGATTATCCAAAACCTGTGCTTTCATGTCCCTTTTTGAGATTGTATTTGTAAGCTCAAGCAGTCTGTCAGCTAAAGTAGATTTACCATGATCAATATGTGCAATAATGCAAAAGTTTCTTATATTTAATGTTTCAGGCATGATGATTCAAATTAAAGCAGGAAGGTTATTGGTAATAACTGTTGACATCGTTTATTATATGATAGTTACAAAAAATTATGATTGTAGATTTGATTTCTTTTAGTTTCAAAAAAGGTATTCCTGATGATGCTAATTATGTAATCGATATTCGATTTCTGAATAATCCCTTTTATGTTGACAGTTTAAGGGATTTAACAGGTCTAGATAGTGATGTGATTGATTTTTTTAAAAAAGATAAAGGAACAAAATCTTTCCTGAAGGAACTTTTTCAATGGATCAGTTTTATTGTGAAATCAAATAAAAAAGCAGATAAAACAAAGATTGTAATAGCAATAGGCTGCACGGGTGGACAACATAGGTCACCTTATATTATTGAAACACTTGGAAAACACATCTCAGGTGACAAACATATTAGTGAAGTATCTGTTTACCATAAAGAATTAAAGAAATATAATGTGAAGGTAGCAACACATGGCTAAAGCACAGGATTTAAAATTCAGACGCTATTTTCTACCAGGTCTTAAAAAATGGATCTTTATTGGTTTTATTGGTTTTTTATTCGGACTTTTAGGAACAGCACTGCTTTTAGAACTAAGACCCGTTACAAGGCTAAGAGATCTAGCATGGTTCTTTATGAAAGAAGTTGCAAAGCTTATGCCTACTTACGTCTCAGGCACAATAGCAATTACAGTTTGTATAGGGCTTATTGCATATGCAGTAATAAATGGAAATAAAGAAGTTGTAAAAGCAATTGCACCTGAATTTGCAGATAGTTCTGTTCTCGATGCACTTCATACTCTTCATTCATTAAGCAGGGGTCCAAACGTTGTTGCAATCGGTGGAGGAACAGGTCTCAGTACACTTCTTTCCGGTTTAAAGTTTTATACTACAAATATTACTGCAATTGTTACCGTAGCTGATGATGGTGGAAGTTCAGGAAGGCTGCGAAAAGAACTTGGAATTATTCCCCCGGGTGACATCAGGAACTGTATTGCAGCACTTTCTGACGAAGACAAAATCATTACTGAACTTTTTCAATACAGATTTAAAAGTGGGAACGATCTGGAGGGTCACAGTTTCGGGAATTTATTTATTACAGCATTAATGGAAGTTACTGGCGGTGATTTCGTAAAAGCTGTAAGGGCTGCAAGTTCAATCCTGCGAAGCCGAGGAACAGTTCTGCCTTCCTCTCCGGAACCCATGAAAATTTCTGCAGAACTAAGTGACGGAAGAATAATAGAAGGTGAATCCAAAATTCCACTGGCTAAAGGAAGAATAAAAAGAATATTCTGTGAACAGAATAAAACACCTGCTCAAGAAGAAGCAATTGAAGCTATACTAAATGCTGAACTCATAATATTCGGACCAGGAAGCCTATATACATCAATTATTCCTAATCTTCTGATCCCTGATTTAACAAGTGCAATAAAAAGATCAACTGCACACAAGGTCTATGTATGTAACATCATGACCCAGCCAGGAGAAACATCTGGCTATTCAGTCAGTGATCATATACTTGCTCTTTTACAACATTCAAATGATCCTAATCTTGTTGATGTTGTAATTGCAAACGACAGGCATCCTGAGAGACTATTACAGAAGTATAGAGAAAAAGAACAGGAACCGATTCTTATAGATGCAGATGTAATCCAAAATCTTGGTATAAGGCTAGTAGCAAGAAATTTAATTAAAGAAGAAGATCTTGTAAGGCACGATCCAAAATTGCTTGCCAGGGCAATTATGCTCTGGCATAAAAGATGGCAAAGATACCCGTTAAAGAAAATTAATAACCAATTATCAATACAGAAAATTTAAAAATTGATGATTCTTTTTATAAATTTGGGCGTTAGCAGTTATTTTGGATTATAAAGTATAATTAAAAGTCCACAAACGGGGTACATAAATTTCATGAAAAACAAATACTGGCTTGAAGAACTGTTATCAAATCCAAGAGATTTTATTGATCAGTTTTATCATCAGGGAAAGTATTACCAGAAAGTTAGGCAGTGGGATAAAAATAACAGAAAAAGAAAAAATCCCAGATCATATTATGTTTTTACTCTGCATGCTGAAGACTCAAGTAAAAATGCAACATTTTCAACCTATGAACTTGGAATAAAAGAACACATTATAAGCAGAGGATATTTACTAAAGATCGCAAGTTTATTACCAATGAACTCATTAAAATATAACTTAATGAGGCTTGCTGGAATTCAAATTGATGAAAATGTTTTTATAGCTCCAGAAGTTACTCTTGACCCCATGGTAAGGGGTTGGACTAGGTTTTGTAAGGGTTCATCTATAGGATGGGGTGTAAAATGTTTTAATCATCTTTTTGAAGAAAACGGTAAAGTAATCGTAGGATACATTGATATTGGTGAAGATGCATCAATTGGTGGTTTTGCCTCTATAGGGCCAGGGGCAAAAATTGGCAAAAAAGCTAATTTAGGAGCCGAGGTAAAAATCGCTCCTGGAGTAATAATTGGAGATAGTGCAAAAATTGGTGCTGGTTCAATAATATGCCCATTTGTCACAATTGGAGAAGGTGCTGAAGTAGCTATTGGAAGTATAGTTACAGAAACTGTTAAATCAAACACAAAAGTTCAAGGCAACCCAGCAAAAATAATATCTGAAAACATAAATACTGAAAAAAACAAAAAACCAAGATTAGATCTAATAATTAATCCAAATATTGATAAAGAAAACCAAGCTTTATAAATTAAGCAGTTCCTAAATATTTTCTTGCAAGTTTGGTGCTTTCATCTATCTGTACTTCTTTTGTAGGGTCATTGTCAGCCAGAGTATAGTGTAATCTCACTATATTTTCTCTTGCTGCATAGCCTCTCTGAAGTTCAGCCCTTTTAGCGCCGGATTCTTGTTCAGCAATACCTGCATTACTACTTGCAGCTATCTGTAATCCTGATATTATATTTGCTGTTTCAGCATGAGCCTGTGCATGTACTTCAGGAACTTCCTCATATGTATACTGATAGTAAGCTACTCCAAGTACATTGTTATTTTCATCTACTGCATAAACTGGTTCTTCTCTTGCTTCAACATGAGTATGAACCTGGGTATCAACCTGTTCAGCACCCTCTGGTCCACCATGATGATCCGCTCCTACAGAATGACACGCATGTGAAGATCCTTCAAGGATTGATATAAGATTTCTTGCGTAGGATGAATCTCCTTTTGTTCTTGCAAGTTGTCTTGCTTCATCCATTGCCCATGCAGCAAACTGTGATATCGAACCATTTGCTGCACTTATTGCAGCTCCTGTTTTTAAATATCCAACTATACTTTTTAAAGATGCAAGAGCAACATCAGGAAAGCCAGATGCTGCAGTTATAGCCAGAACCATTTCCAGTTCCTGACTTTCGACTCTTCTTGCTTCCCTAAACTTTGCAAATTCTTCAAGCAATTCATTTGCTTCTTCCTGACCAATCAAACCATTCTGAACTCCATAATCAAGGATATCTGAAGCAGTATTGGAAGAAGGTCTGCCAAATAATTCACTTTCAGTAACTAGCCTGATTCTTCCATTTGAATTAGTTACATTTGGATTTTGCGATAAGTGTTCTGTTACAGAATCTCTAAGTTCACAAGGTAATCCATCACATCCTGTTAATCTTCTTGAAACCTGCTCTCTTGGTGTTTCTAAGTTTCCATTTGGTGCAGGTGGAACCGTTCTCCGTTGCGGACTTGGAAAATTACTTATCTCCTGATAAGGTGAGCCAGGATCATCTAAAACCTGAAATGAATCTCTTTCATCACTAACTGTAGTACCAGCATGTTCATCTGAATCACCATGAACATGTGTTTGTTCTTCAACCCTTTGTGCTGTTTTAGGACCTATTACTGGGCCAAGTTCTAAAATAAACATTCTCTATACCTTTTTACTCTCTTTTACAAATAATTATGGTTTACAAGCACCTCTGCTCTATAAAACCAATGCAACAATGAAGATATTGACAACTGACAATTAAGAATTGGTTATTTGTACTATGCTCTCATACTCAACTTTTAACAAGAATACCCGTCTTAACTAATCTTCGAAATGGATTCAGGTTATGAGATGTTTAAATTAAATAGTTTTAAGCTGCCGTCTAAGGAGTTTTTGTCCTGATACTGTATAAAGCAGAACCTGAACCACAAAGTCCAACAGCATTAAAATCTTCACTAAACAAATTATTCCTGAGCTTAATCAGTTCAGGAAAATTAGAAAAAACAATATTTTCAAAATCATTAAATAGATTTTTATAAAACAAATTATAATCACCTGTTTTCATTGCATCAATGAGAGATTTGATTCCATCATCATGACTGGGAATAAATTCCCTGCTATCAGTTAATTCGTAAGCCCATTTTGTTGAAACAGAAACATTCTGAGGTTTTACTATCCTTACCTCCAAAGAAAGATTGTTCTCAAGTTTTTTAAGAATCTCACCCCTCCCTTTGCCAAGACATGTCCCGCCAATTATAAAAAATGAAACATCAGAGCCAATACCAGCTGCAATATTTAATAACTCATTTTGGTGTAAAGGATAATTAAAAATTTCATTTAATCCTTTTAGCACAAATGCAGCATTTGAGCTGCCTCCACCAAGACCTGCCTCTATCGGGATCTGCTTTTTTATTTTTATCTCACAAGAACCTACAGCACCTATTTTATTTAAAAATGCAGATGCTGCTTTATAAGCGAGATTATCCTGGAGTAAAATACGCTCGTTAAGCTTGTTATCAGAAAATATAACAGATACATCTAATTTTGATCCATTAGTAAAATTTATTTCGATTTCATCATAAAGATCTTTATTTTCATAAAAAATTGTTTCAATTTCATGGTATCCATCAGGTCTTTTTTCTTTTATCCACAATGCAAGATTAATTTTACTGAAAGACTTAAGACTAATTTCCCGAAAATTCATACTAAATCTTTAAATATTTTTTAGTAGACCATAAACAGCCTGTGCTGCTGACTATAATTCCAACCACAAGCAAAACATAATATATCTGGAAAATATTCCCCGAAAAATATTCAGGCAGCCCAGTTGGCAAAGCACTTCCTATAAGGTTTTGCGCAGTCTCCCAGAAAAAACTCTGAAGCATATATAAAGGGATAATCGCAAATGTGGCAGCAACAAATGCATAAAAGATACCCTGTAAAATCAAAGGACTCTTAATATACCAGTCATCTACCCCCATTAATCTTAAAACCTCAATTTCATTCTGCCTTGAATGAATTACAAGCTGGATAGTATTTCCTGTAATTACTATGGTAACAACTACCAGGAGAAGAGTAATTATCACTCCGATAATCTGAAAGAAAGTTTTTAGTTTATTTATAAAACCCAAAACACCAGGAGCATAATTTATATATGAAACCCCATCCATTTTTTTTACTGCTTCAATTGTTGTTCTAAGTTCTTCAGGACTGCTGACTCTTACGTGAAGAGTATTTGGAAGTGGATTCTGAAAATCTTCTGCTATAGAAAAGTTCTTACGAAACTCTTCCCATGCAACTTCCCTGTCAATAACCTCAACTCTTTTTATGGTTGGAACCTTGTCAAGCTGTAGAGCAAATTCTCTTACATCAACATGATTTGCAAGATATACAGAAAACTCAAGCTGATCAGAAAGCTTCTGTCCTATAAGATTTAAACCAAAAGACACCTGAAGAACAATACCAAAAATCGCAAGCACAGAAGTAAGAATACTTATAACTATCCAGTTAGACCACCCTCCACGCCAGATATCCAACCAAGTTTCATAAAGGACTCTATAAGCCATTCTTATTTTTCTCGGAGAAAACATTTTAAATTAAAAACCTCTTGATTATCTCTTAATTAGCCTGGGATATATAAGTCCCTGTTTTTACATCGCTTACCATCCTACCACTATTTAGTGCGAGAACCCTTTTCCTCATCTGATCAACAACAGGCTGATTGTGTGTGGCTACAAGAACTGTAGTACCACGTTGGTTAATTCTTTCAAGCAACTGAAATATTTCCATAGAAGTAGCAGGATCAAGATTTCCTGTAGGTTCATCTGCAACAAGAAGCGCAGGTCCCTGTACTATTGCTCTTGCAATTCCAACCCTTTGTTGTTCACCACCAGAAAGATTCTTTGGAAAATCATTTGCCTTATTTGTAAGTCCAACCACTTTAAGTGCACCATGCACTCTTTTCTTGATTTCATTCTGATCCATTCCAATTGCAAACAAAGGATATGCAATATTTTCAAATGAAGTCTTATTTTGTAAAAGCTTAAAATCCTGAAACACTACTCCCATTCTTCTCCTTAGCAAAGGCATTTGACTATTTGGAAGTCTTGAAACATCAACATTTGACACAAAAACTTGTCCGGAAGTTGGTTTTTCTTCCCTGTACAGCAATCTTAAAACAGTAGATTTACCTGCACCACTAGGTCCAACAATAAATACCATTTCACCAAGATTAATCTGAAAAGTTAGGTTATCAAGAGCTTTTAACTCCCCGTACATTTTTGTAACATTAAGAAATTGAATCATTATGAGCTTCTCAATTACAATAATGTTATCAGAAAGCACCTGAATTGGTTTTATAAGTGGCAAATTAATTCCGAAGCAAAAAGTGATATACAAATCCAGCCACAAAAAATATTATGGAAACAAATAACAGGATAATCTCAAGTATAAGAATTCTATTATGCATAATTTTGCTTGGGATTTGGTCTTTATGGATAATTAATCTGCCTGATTTTAAGGCAGATCAATCTCAAAGCAACAATAAAGAATCAAAAATAATTGAGGCAGAAACCAATGAAAATCTTCAAGATACTTCTATTGAAAAAATAAAAAATCAGACTGAAATAAAAAATCCTACAAAAAATACAGATGTTGCTAAGGTTAAGTCTATTAATAAAGAACTTCCTAAATTAGCAAATCTTGAGGTGATGCCTGCTACACAAATTAAAGATACAAGCAAAGCAAATCAAAACACTAATGATTTAAACGTTAATTTACCAAAATTTGCATCGGCAACAAGAGAGGTTTTATTAAACAGTGCAGAAAACAAAAATAATAGCACCAAAACAGACCTAAGAAACAAAATAAACATCGAAAAAAGTTCTCTCATGCCAGTATCAAATACCCCTATACAGAGAGAAGCAGTAACTTCAGAAGAAGAATTTAATATAAGCTGGTTGCCAAAATACTTGATACAGAAAAAAGAAATTGATGAAAAAATTAATGATATAAGCAACTCCCTTGAAAAAATAACAAGTCAACTTGAGCTTGTTGGAATTATAAACAATGACGACGGCAACAATGCAGCAATTATAAAAGACAAGTTAAATAATAAAATTGAAATACTGAAAAAAAAGGACGAATATCAGGGGCTAAAAATTACTGAGATTACCAATGAAGAAGTAAAATTTATTAATCCTACAATAAATAAAACATTTATTATGAAGTTAAGTAAAAACAATTAATTATTTACTTAAAGCATAGAGAGAGCTAAGAACTAGTTTTTTTTTATTCAACAGGTTGTTGTAATTGTTTCTACATTCTTTACAACTTAAAAGATGTTCGGTAATGGTCTTATGCTTTATAGAACCTGTCTGGTTTTTCAGATATTCATCAAGACCCATCCAGTATCTTTCTTCATCAGTTAACATCCTGCCATTTTCATCTGTTGTTTTATCTGAATATAATTCCTTATGAAACAAAGAATCAATTTTTTTTGCAACATCGTCCCAGAACTCAACTGGGTCGATTTCTTTTTCCGGCTTGTAGTATTTCTTTAATAAGTCACTGATTTCATCGTACGGCTTGTCTTTGTTTTCTCCATCAGTTGCCATTTGAATCATTTACTGCTCGCTGAACAACCATTGGTTTGTCCAGGTACGGACTTAATACTTCCTGCAATCTTCCCCTTGCCCGTGCAATTCTACTCTTTACTGTTCCAAGCTCACATCCTATTACCTGAGCTATTTCTTCATAACTAAGTCCCTGCAATTCTCGCAGGACGATAGCAGTTCTGAACTGTTCCGGTAACTGAGCCATTGCTTTCTTTATAAACTGATCCAGTTCCTGCACAAGAGATACTTCATCCGGTTTTAAAGAAGGATCCGGTATTTCCCTGACCAAATCCGACTCACCATGTTCACTCTCTATTGGAGCATCTATTGACACTGTCGGCAGACGCCTTGGTCTTCGTCTTAATTCATCATAAAACAAATTCACGACTATCTGGTTCAGCCATGATCTGAATGTTTTAGGATTTCTTAAGGAGTTAATTCCTCTATATACTCTAATAAACACTTCCTGAGCAAGATCGGAATTATCACTCCAGTCAGGAGCTAACTGATAAAGCATGGAAAAAACTGATCTCTGATATTTTTTTACAAGGCATTCCATTGCTTCCCTGTCACCCGATTGGCATGCAATTACAAGTTCTTCATCTGCAAAGTGGCTTGAATATTTACTCATTTATTCCTCATTATTATTTAAATTATCTAAAATTAAAATCTTCGTAATCTAATTTTCTTTTCCGGAACCATATGCTGATTATTATCATCTATCTTGCAATTTTATAAAAGATCGTCAATGAGCTTGTTTTACAAACCTTTAGGTTCGGCCAAAAATAAAACAAATGGCCGAATTAGGCCTAAATAATGCAAAACAAGCAGTTAAATATGTGCCATAAATATGTAATTAAGCAGACGAAAGGAAATTTAATAAGTGGTTAAAAAAATAAAGTGTCCTGTAAAATTACTTAATAAATAAACTGACTTTCTTAGAATTGGCTATCCTTGACACAAACAACAGGGTATTAAGCCGATTTTTGACTTCATCACCAGTTGTCAGACTTAGAAAGTCAGTTTGAATTGGCTTGCTTATATCCCTCTAGGCAAGTCTCGGGGTTTTACGCTTCGCTCAATATAAGGCTTAAGAAGAAGAAAAATCACCTAATAGTGCTAACTCTACAATAAATGAAAAAACATCGTAATGAATTATTAACAAACCATCAAAATTAAGAATGCTTATGTTAAAGCCTCTTCTCTTTGTGGAATTAGAAACATGTCCGGGGTTAAGTAGCAGTTATCACCCAACTAATTATTAATAACAGCAAGGACTACAAATCATGAAATTAGAAGTACAGGACAAGGAAGATAAATTATTTGTAAAAATCGGTGGCCAACTTCTGTATAGTGAAGCAGATCACTTTAAAGAAGAGGTTTTACCAAAAATTGGTCAGCACAGTATTGTCACACTTGACTGTGAAGATCTTCAGTTCATCGACAGTGCCGGTACCGGAGCAATTGTTCGCCTATGGAAAGAATGCAGGATGGTTGGAGCTGAACTTGAACTAATAAAAGTAATCCCTGAAGTTCAAAAACTGCTTCATCTTACAAGATTACATCAGTTAGCAAGGGTAACAGGGATAGATGATGCTGCTTAAGATTTAAAATAAAATGACTTAGATATATTAAATGAAACAAGATGAAGGTAAAAGTACAAATACAGAATCAAGTAAACTAAATGACATGCAGTCCTGCACATCTGAGGTTTACAGACTACAGAAACAACTTGAAACTGAAAGAAAAGCAGCAGCAAACAAGGAAAAAATTCTAAATCAGAGTCTGCAGGAAAGTAACCAGATGTCTGCACATCTGCAGCAGATGACTCATTCTCTGGCAAAAGAAAGAAAAGATGCACTTGAAAAATCAGGGAGTGAGAGACTTCTCTGGAAATTAATTGAAAGAATAAACTCAACTTTTGACCTTGAGCACATTCTCCAGGCAACAGTTGATGAACTTGGTCATTATTTTAAAGTAAGCAGATGTGGAATTATAATCCCTAATTATTCATCAAACAAAGATCTTGTGAGAGAGTTTGCATCAGGTGAATGGAAAAGGAAGAAAGAAACCTATTCCCAGGTAAGCTTGTCAGCATTATATAAAATCGTTACAGATACATTGAAACCATTGATAATTAACGACACTATCACCCATGAAATTACCTCAGGTCACCTTAGTGAAGACTTACGTTCAATACTAATGGCTCCATTGATCCAGCATAACAATGAACTGGTAGGTGTTGTATATCTTCATCAGTGCAGAAACCAAAGGAGCTGGACTGAACATGAATTACAAATACTTCAGTCAGCGGCAAATCCAATTGCAACAGCAGTAGAAAAATCAAAACTCTTCAATAAGGCAAAGTCATGGGCATCAAGAGAAAAACTCTTGAACAGGCTTACTTCAAGGATTCGCGGAACCTTAAATATTAATGTTATTCTTGAAAGAACCGTTGCAGAACTGGGTCAGGCACTACAGGCAAGCAGATGTTTTATTAACACAATTGACCATAAGACAAATCGCGAAAAAATATCGCATGAATATTGTGCAAACAAAACTAAACCACTAGGTGTTGGAAAAGAGAATCCGCTTATCATAAACAAAATTACCGAAAAAAATGATGAATCTATTTCAATAACAGATATCCGTAATGAGCCCAGACTTGCAAGACTAAATGAAAAAGAAGTTGAACACTTATATAAAATTGGGACAAGAGGTTATCTGGCCGTCCCTATAACCTTCCAGAGAAATTCCTTCGGCTGGCTATGTTTTCATCAGTGTGATGTCCCTCGGAATTGGACCAGTGAAGAAATATCTTTTATACAGTCTGTTGCAAGTCAGGTAGGTGTAGCAATTAATCAGGCGGAAATGGTCGGTAAACTAACTGAGTACCAGACAAAACTCTCCAGGGAACTAAAACAGGCTGCTCAACTCCAGTCAATTTTGCTAAGTGCAGGATCTGATACAAGCAAAAATTTATCAATAGCAGTTTCATATCATCCACACCACAATGTTTCTGGGGATTTTTACTGGATTTCTGAACTTGCTCCACATAAAATCGGTATTTTAATTGGTGATGTATCAGGAAAAGGACCAGCTGCAGCATTACTTACTGGATACATAATAGGAGAAATGAAAAGCTTATTGGAAAACCAGGATACTTCATGGCATCCTGAAGCATTTTTAACTGCTTTAAGCAACTCAATTTACGAACAAAACCAGTATTCTGATTTTTATGCAACAGCCTGGTATGGAATTTACGATCTCATTGAAGGAAAAATAACCTGTTCAAATGCAGGACATCCTTCACCTGTCATTATTCACGACGATACAATAGGAAAAATATCAGATGACCCAGGTGTACCTCTTGGACTTTTATCTGTCCAGGATGCAGCAGGTGATTATACTATAAAAGAATTTCCATTTAAAGTTGGGGATAGAATGTTTATTTTCACAGATGGTTTAACTGAGCAAAGACAGCTTGACGGAAAATTTGTGCCTGAAAACTGGATAAATGAAGTGCTTAAATCACACGCAAAATACAAATTAACTGAACTGCCTGAAATGCTGATAAAACAATTAAATATATACAGTAAAGGAGCCACACAGGATGATGACAGGCTGGTTGTAGCAGTAGAAATGCCTGAAATTAATATTATGAAGTTTGATAATGATAACCAGGATTACTTAAATACCAAGATAAAAGTTATCCTGGATGATGCTATCTCAAATGGTTTACCCAAGAACATGGAACCTGGTTTAAAGCTTGGACTAGTTGAAACGCTTTATAATTCATTCAGGCACGGACTCGGAAAAGTACCCGCCGAAGGCGGGTCCGCCTCAGGAGGAAAAGATAAAAATACAATTGTAACACTTGCTTGGTGGATTAAAAATAATTCAATTTCATTTACAATAAAGGATCCTGGTCCTGGTTTTAACTGGCAGTCAAAAATTAAAAACATAAAAAAGATCAAGGAAGTAGACACATTGGAAGAAGGCGGGAGAGGGTTACCGCTATTATTTGAGATTTTTAATAAGGTTGTATGGAATCCAGACGGGAATGAAATTGGTTTAACAATGCTCTGGTAAGTTTTTTTACACAGGTGGCTCGCTCATAATGAGACTCGCCACCTTTCCATAGTGCACTTATTAAAGATTAAATTTAACGGTATAAAGGTTTTGCCAAATAAATTGGACAAAACCTTCCTAGTAAAGTGATTTTTAGTTGTTCAGCTATATGCCTGAGTAATTATGATAAATCACATGATAAATTTAGTATGTGGATCTTAAAAACCTTTCAGATAAAACTGTACTGATACTTGGAGCAGGTAAAACAGGAATTGCAACAGCAAATTTCCTTCTGGGCAAAGCCGGCAATATTCTTTTAAGCGAAAAGAAAGAAATTGAAAGTAAATCCTCACCTGACATTGATGGACTGAAAAAGGCAGGAGTAAAAACGGAATTCGGTATTAATTCTGATAACTTTATTAACAAAGCTGACTTAGTAATTATTAGTCCTGGAATAAGTCCAGAGTCTGAAATTGTAAAAAAAATAATCAGACTAGGAATTCCACTGGTGTCTGATATTGAACTTGCAAAAAGTTACACTACCAAGCCAATCATTGCTATAACAGGTACAAACGGAAAAACTACAACATGCAGCCTGATTACACACATATTAAAATCTGCTGATAAAAAAGCTTTATCATGTGGAAACATTGGTACACCTTTTATTGAAGCAGTTGGTAATAAAGATAAGGAAACAGATTATTATGTGCTTGAGGTAAGTTCATTTCAGATTTTTTACAGTCCAACCCTGTGCTGTGATATAGCAATCTGCCTGAATATAACACCTGACCATATAGAATGGCACGGAAATCTGGAGAACTATATAGAAGCAAAACATAAACTATTTACCCAGCAAAAACCAAATTGCTGGTCTATCCTTAATTTTAATGATCCGGTATTAAGGAAATTTAGTGTGCCTGGAAATCTTTTTTATTTTTCCTCTGATTTAAGAGAAAAGAATGTGCTTGATTCATACAAATATTTTGCATATCTTGAAAACGATTTTTTAAAAGTAAGTATTAATAATAAAGTACAAGAGGTAATCAACAAAAATCAGTTAAGAATTATCGGCATGCATAATATTGAAAATGCTCTGGCTAGTATTGCAGCTGGATATATCCTTAAAGTTGATACTTCCTCCAAAATATCTGAAGGATTAAAAACTTTTGAGGGTGTTGAACACAGGCTTGAGTTTGTAAAAAAGATACAGGGTAAAGACTTCTATAACGATTCAAAAGCAACAAATCCTGAAGCAACAATTAAAGCAATTGAAGCACTTGGTCTGTCTGGTAATAAACGAATTACATTAATACTTGGCGGTCGTGACAAAAATACATCATTAAATGAAATGATTCAGTCTGTTAAAAATTATGTAACGGATGTAATTTTGTTTGGGGAAGCAAAAGAAAGGTTTAATAAAGAACTAGCCAAAAACAACTTTAATAATTTGCATACTGTCAGCAACCTGAGTGAAGCAGTATCAGCTTCGTTAGGATCTAAAACAGATATAGTCTTATTTTCTCCAGCATGTGCTAGTTTTGATATGTTTAAAAACTATGAAGAAAGAGGACACATTTTTAAAGAGCTCGTGGGAGAGATTAAAATTAATTGACTTATTTTTTCTTCAGCTAACCGTAGCATTAGTATGCATTGGTCTTTTGTTTGCTTTTTCAAGCAGCGCATATCTGTCCTTTAGTCTCACAAAAAACTTCTGGTTTCTTGGATTCAAGCAATTATTGGCATTTATCATGGGGATGGCTTTATTTATTTTATTTTTTAGAATGAACTACAAAAAATGGTATAACACAACCTGGTTTATTGCACTTTCTTTACTTGTAATTATGGGGCTTATGCTTTATACACCAATAGGAAAAGTTACAGGTGGTTCCAGGCGATGGATTGATCTTGTAATTTTTCAGTTTCAGCCTGCAGAGGTTGTGAAGTTCTCTGTAATACTCCTTATGGCAAGATTCCTTACAAAATATAACTGGAAAATATTTAAATCCTATTACTATCTTTTACTTGCATTCATCCTGATTGGACTGGTTTTTAAACAGCCGGATCTGGGATCTGCTGTAATTTTATTCCTGGTTCTTATAGAGATGCTTTTCATGTTTGGCTTTCCTTCTTGGCTTATAATTTTACTTTTAGCAACCGCTTGCTCAGCGGCTTATTTCAAAATAACATCTACCCCATATCAGGCAGAAAGAATTTATTTCTGGCTTCACCCGGAAGAAGATCCTTCATTTAAAGGTTTTAACATTATTCAGTCCAGATATGCCCTTGCATTAGGAGGGTTATTCGGCACAGGATTCGGGAACTCATTCCAGAAGCAGGGTAATCTTCCTGTCCCCCATTCAGACTTTATTTTTGCAGTTATGGCTGAAGAAATCGGCTTCTTTGGCGTACTTGCAGTTCTGATACTTTATCTTACATGGATACTGCGTGGAATATTTCTTGTTAATAAAACAAAAAATAAATATGGAAGAATACTGGGAAGCAGCATCATTTTTCTAATTGCCACACAAGCAGTAGTAAACATCTCTGTTGCAAGCGGGTTGTTTCCTGTCACAGGAGTAACATTACCTTTTTTCAGCTGCGGAGGGACTTCCCTGGTGGTAACTCTTTCAATGTGTGGAGTTTTATTTAATATACTTTCTGCTCAAAATGAGGAGATTGAAAAAGATTATGTTTCCCTGTTCTGAGGCTTATCAGCAATAGCAAACAATACCTCAGCTTCTGCAGCAAGTTGATTATCTACTTTGGCTTCAGCTTTAAATTTACCAATAGGACCTTTTAGTTTTAACAGTTCAACATATAATTCAAGTTTGTCACCCGGTATAACTGGTTTTTTAAATCTCACATTATCAATTCCTGCAAATAAACCAATCTTTCCTTTGTATTCTTCTTTAACAAGCATTGCAATACAACCAAGCTGTGCCAGTGCTTCAATAATAAGAACACCTGGCATTATTGGGTTTCCAGGAAAATGTCCCTGAAAAAAAGGTTCATTAGTAGTAACATTCTTATAACCGCTTGCTTTAATCCCTGGTTCAAGGAATGTAATCCTGTCAACAAGCAAAAAAGGGTACCTATGAGGTATTATTTCTCTGATTTTGTTTATATCCAGAATTGTCTCTATTGCAGCATTCATAGCTAAATATGTTAGCACAGAGATATAAAAATTCAGTAATTCGAAAATGCAAAAACCACATAATATAGAATATTCATATGGTTACAGAACTAAAATCTAATATAGACATTGAAGTTTATCTGGGACAACAAAAAAGTCTCATCGATAAATATTTAAAAAAAATATTTATAGAAAGTAACAATTATATTGAACCAAAAGAACTCTGGGATGCCATAAGATACTCACTGCTTGATGGTGGAAAAAGAATCAGGAGCATATTATGCCTTGCAAGCTATGAAACCGTTAGTCCGGACAAAACACACCTCGATGACTGTCTTACTGCCTGCGCATCAATAGAACTAATACATGCAATGAGTTTAATTCATGACGATTTACCAAGTATGGATAACGATGACTTAAGACGTGGAAGACCATCCTGTCATAAGGCTTATGGTGAAGCTACAGCAATACTTGCAGGAGATGCAATGCTAAGTTTGGCATTCGAGCTTATTGTAGAGAATACAAAAACGATTTCAGATTCTCAGAAACTAAAATTAATAAGTGTATTAAGCAAAGCTTTCGGGCTTGGTCTTGTCCCCGGACAAATTCTGGATTTAAAGACTTCAGCAACACAGAGATCTAAGTCAAAAATCGAGGAAATTTCAAGACTTAAAACAGCAGAACTAATAAAAGCATCTGTTTTATGTGGGGTAATTATAGGTTTAAATAACAATAAATCTATTACAGAAAAAGCACTAAATGAAACTATAATAAAGAGCTTTGAGAGGTTTGGAATTAATATAGGAATTGCATTTCAAATAATTGATGACATACTTGATGTTACAAGCGACACAAAAACACTGGGAAAAACGTCTGGGAAAGACAGAGACCAGGATAAATCAACTTATCCACTAATAATGGGAATTGAAAAATCAAAAAAGATGACAGAAGATCTAATAAAAAAAGCAAAATCTGATCTTGCTGAAACCCCCTTTAATATTTCTCTACTGTGTTCAATTTCAGATTTTGTAATTAACAGGATAAATTAAAAATGCCTTTAACACTATTAAGCAACAGCGTTGAAATAATCCTTTCTGCAGTAAGTGCAAATTTCATAGCACAATTTTATAAGTTTATTGTTTTTCTTATTGTTCATCGCCAGATAAATTTCAAGAGACTTTTTCAAACCGGTGGCATGCCCTCAAGTCACAGTTCATTCATGATGGCAATGGCAACAAGCACAGGATTAATTGACGGGTTTAATTCAGCACTCTTTGCAATAGCTTTTACAATGGCCCTTGTAGTAATGTATGATGCTGCAGGTTTAAGACGCGCAGTGGGAAAACAAGCTTCTGTATTAAATCAGATTGTCTCTGAAATATTTTCTGAACACCCAAATCTAAGTACCCAGAAATTCAGGGAATTGCTGGGACATACACCAGTAGAAGTTTTTGTCGGAGCAATTCTTGGAGCAGCAGTTGCATCTGGAATTCACGGTTTATAACTATCATTTGGTTACTAATGACTCTACCTTAGCTCCATTATTTGAAACTTTTAATACTTTGTATGAACTTTTTACTTTGTAGGACTGCCATTTATCCACCATAGACTTTCCAACCTTTTCAGCTTTATCTTTGTTATTCACAAACGCCACAAGTGTTGGTCCAGCACCAGATAAGGTAGCACCAAGTGCTCCACAGGAAACTGCCTCGTTAAGGATATTTTCCATCCCAGGGATAAGATCCTTTCTGAAAGGCTGATGCAATCTGTCCTGAAAGCCAATCTTTAAACCTTCCCACTCCTTGTTTAAAAGACATGAGAGAAGATATGCAGTGCGGCTTACATTAAATGTGGCATCTCCATATGGAATATTTGCAGGTAAAAGTTCACGTGATATTCTGGTGGGCAACTCAAAATCAGGAATTATAACAACGACAAGAAGCTCTTCAGGCCATGGAAATTTACTTACATAAACCATCTCATCAGATGTTACTGATATAGTGAGTCCACCGCATACTGCTGCTGCTGCATTATCAGGGTGTCTCTCAAGTTTTGTTGCAAGAACAAGAATTTCATTTACAGATAAAGGATTCCCTAAAAAGGTATTTGCAGCCAGAAGTCCGCTTACAACAGCACTTGCACTTGAACCTAAGCCTGCAGCAAGAGGAATTTTACAGCTAATATCAAGCTCAATACCCGGCGGATTTTTTTTCATTTTTTTATAAACTTCACAAAAAGATCTGTAGACAAGATTATTACTGTCTTCAGGAAGTGCATTGGGATTAGTTTGATTTATCTTTAATCCACCATCGGTAACTTTAAAGGTAAACTCATTATACAAATCAAGCGCAAGAGATAATGTGTCAAAACCTGGTCCAAGGTTTGAAGTTGAAGCTGGTACTTTAATTTTTATAATTTCAGACATGGCTATTTTAAAACCTCTAACACCTGCTTTTTAGTTTCCTATTACTAATATTAACTTCATTTTTTAAAACAGATTCTGCCAGTAATAAGTCCTCAGGAAAGGTAATTTTAATATTAGTTCTTGATCCCAAAACAAGATTAACTCTTCCAGTTAAAAGTTCTACCATACCTGCTTCATCTGTAAACGAATTAGAGACTAATTCTGAAGTGGGGGAATTCCTGTAAATCTTATAAGCTTTTTCCAACAGACTATATGAGAAAATCTGAGGAGTTTGCACGGCAAAAAGACCTTCACGGTTAATTGTTTCCTTTATAATCAATTCGTCATTATCATATTTTGCTTTTTTGAGTGTATCAACAACTGGAATTGCAAGAACACCACTACCTGTTCTGGATGCAACCTCTATACATTTTTCTATGTCATTTATATTTACCAGAGGTCTTGCAACATCATGAATTAAAACCAAATCAGTACTTTTATTTATCTTACAAAATCCATTATATACAGAATCCTGTCTTAGCTTGCCACCGATTACAACACTTATTTTAATATCAGGGGGCAAATAAGAATGATTTATAAGGTCTAAAGTTTTCCCAGGATCATTAGAAACAATTACAATCTGATTAACACTCTTTATCATTAAAATTTTTTCAAGTGAATAACTTAACAGTGGCTTTTCATTTACTTCAATAAATTGTTTTGATATTCCCGAATATTCATCCATCCTGGCTGAACTGCCGGCTGCTGCAATTATTACTCCTATGGATTTATTATTTTCTACTTTTAAGTTCATATAAAACCTTATCCAGGACTGTTTTTTTTACTTCATCAAAAGGTGCTTTTATATTTGCTCCCGCTGCTCTTTTATGCCCACCACCACCAATTGAAGCTGCAATTCTGCTAACATCAATTTCATTAGTATTTGATCTAAGGCTGATTTTGATTTCACTTAAATCATCCCTAAAGAATACACCAACCTTTACACCCTTTGTCCTCATCATATAATCTACAATATCTTCAGCATCTTCACTCATAGCAGAAAGGCTTTTCATGAGTCCATTATCTACATAGGTCCATGCAAGCATGCCATCTTCAAGAAGGCTAAGATTATTCAGGGCTGCTCCAAATAATTTAACAGCTCTATAAGGCTTTTCCATAAAAACTTTTTTATAAACTTTTTCATGCTCAGCACCCAACAAAATTAATTCAGATGCCCATTTCATAGCTTCAGCATTTGTATTTGAATTTGAAAAACATCCCGTATCAGTAAGTAACGTAATATAAAATAACGTTGCGATTTCCTTGGTGATCTTTACTTTCAATTCTTTTGTAAGCCAGTAAACAACCTGACCAGTACTTGTCGCTTCAGGCTCAATCCAGTTAATATTCCCAAAACCTTCATTTGAAATGTGGTGATCAATGTTAATAGTTGCTCCTGCATTAAACCACAAAGACTTTGCAGAACCAAGCCTTTTTATCGAACCACAGTCAAGACTAAAAGCAAGATCATAGTTCTTCTGAAGACCTTCTGATTCAGGTCTTTTAACATATTCTGCAAAAGGTAAAAATTTAAGAACTTCAGGCACATCATCTGAGACAACATGATCAACTACATGACCGCTTTCTTTTAAAACAGCTCCGAGAGCAAGCATTGAGCCTAAAGTATCTCCATCAGGATTTAGATGAGAAAGTACAAGACTCTTCTTTGAACCTTTTATTTTCTCTATTATGTTGCTTAATATTTCAGTCTGATGCATTGGAAGGTTGTTAAATAACTAATTCAAGCAGATGACACATCGTACCCAATAGATTATACTTTAGGAATGAATGATGACTCTAATAACTGCATTTTCTGCAAAATTGCAAAGAAAGAATTACAGACACAAATTGTTTTTGAAAATGAAGAGTTTATAGCATTTAATGATATTAAACCTGTAAGTCCTGTTCATACTCTTGTAATACCAAAAAAACACTATAAGAACCTGCTTGAAGTTAATGATGTACCCATGCTTGGGAAGTTATTTTTAACAGCTTGTGATGTAGCAAAAAAACAAGGTCTTGATGAAGGGTTCAGAACAGTTATTAACACCGGAGACAACGGTGGACAGACTGTTCATCATCTACATCTTCACATACTAGGCGGCAGATTTCATAAATGGCCTCCGGGATAAAGATCAAAATATTCTATGGAAAAATTTGTATTTCTACTCTCCTTGTGGTCAGCAAAAATTTTAAGTCTGTTAATAAGAATATTTAAGCTCGGTCAGGCTTCAAACTTCCCTGGAAAAATAGCTCTTAGCTTACAAAAAGATTTTTTAAAACATTTCATCCTGAAGGAAAACTGCAAAGTAATTGTAATAACTGGCACAAATGGTAAAAGTACCACCACCAGATTTCTTAGTAATGCCCTTAAAACAGCCTCAAAAAAAACAATCTTTAATAAATCAGGTGCAAACCTGCTGTCTGGAATTGCAACTTTATTTTCAACATGCGCAAATGTATTTGGAACAATTTCCCATGAATACATAATTCTTGAAACAGATGAAGCCACATTGCCACTATTAACAGACCAGATAAAAATTAATTTTATTGGAATTACAAACCTCTTCAGGGATCAACTAGATAGATACGGTGAATTAGATACTACTATAAAATTAATAGAAAAAGGAATAAACAAAGACAAGGACATTGTTCTCATACTAAATGCTGACGATCCAAGAATTGCATATTTAAATTCTCCAAATAAAAAATATTTTTACGGTCTAAATATTATTGACTCACACATTGATTCAAATGGTTCAAACAATAAATGGCTTGCTGATCCTGAAGAAATTACTAGTTGTCCAAAATGCAATAACATTCTGAAATTTGAAAAGAAATTCCTGGCACATCTAGGAAACTACAAATGCCCCACATGTAAACTAGCCAGACCAGAACTTGATTTTGAAATAACAAACCATAAAACTGATGAGCAGACATTATATTTTGATCTTTTGACTAAAAAAATAAAATCAGGCTTTTTCACACATATGATAGGAGTATTTAATTTATATAATGCTCTATGTGCAATAGCCTGCATAAAAACGGTTTCACCTGATACAACAAATGTCCATATTCAAAGGAGCTTTCAGTCATACTCTACAATTTTTGGCAGGGGAGAAAAAATAACTTTAGAGAATAAAACCAGCTGGATTTACCTTATTAAAAACCCAACCGGTGCAACTGAAGTTTTAAAAACATTAACAGGGATACCAAATGCCAGATTTATGATTGCTATAAATGATAATTTTGCAGACGGAAGAGATGTTTCATGGCTCTGGGATGTAAGATTTGATATTTTATCATCACACAAAAAAGAAATATTTGTCTCAGGGAAACGGGCATATGATATGGCTCTAAGATTAAAATATGCAGACATAAGCCAGAAACAAATTAAAATTAATGATAACCTGATCAAGTCACTTAAAGATGCAGTTAAGTCAATGAATGAACAGGAGACACTTTTCATACTTCCTACTTATACTGCATTGCTGGAATTACAAAAAAGAGGAATTGCAAAAAGCGAATTTTTAACCTGAATTTAATCTTTTAGGCTCTAAGTACTAATTTATAGATTAAATTCCTTTAAGCTAGGCTATAAAACATAAATATCCCCTTTAAACACTACTTTTTATATTTTGAATCATGCCTAATCCAATTCAAAACTTGGTTTTACCATCGTTTGATTTTAATTTAAATCGGTTTGAAAATTTATTTTCAAACACTTTTTCATCACTATCAAATTTTGAATTACCTTATTCATTTGACACATATGAACATTCAGGGTTTAAAACAAGTGGGCTTTTTAGTGATTTATGTTCAAGGTTAGATCTTAGCTCTTATTTCACTCCAATTCGACCCACTTCAGAACATGAACATTCAGGGTTTAAAACAAGTGGGCTTTTTAGTGATTTATGTTCAAGGTTAGATCTTAGCTCTTATTTCACTCCAATTCGACCCACTAAGGATCCTCAAAACCATGTCACAAAAAAACAAAGTCTATTTGGAAGTATAAGAAATAAAATTAATAACTTTGCTGAAAGGTTTATATCGCCTGTTACAGGCAGAATAACATCAGGATATGGGGACAGAATCCACCCAACGTTACACTACAAAAAATTTCACAATGGAATAGATATCGCTGTACCACAAGGAACACCAGTAATGGCATCAGCAAGCGGTGAAGTAATTAAAGTGGATAATCTAGGAAAAGGTCCAAGCGGTAAACATGTTGTCATAAGACATTCAAGCGGATACACAAGTTCATATTGCCATTTAAGCAGCACAAATGTCACTGATGGTCAAACGGTCTCTCAGAAAGATTTTATAGGGCGGGTTGGCACTACAGGACGTTCAACTGGTCCACATCTGCACTTTACCTTAAAAAGAGGTAACAGCACAGAAAATCCACTGAATCATCTGCATCACGCATAAAACATCACCTTTCAAAAATACAAAAGACCTATATATTTAATATGTTAGGATTAAAAGATCCCTTCTTTAATAAAGCTTGATTAATAACACTCAAAGTATTTTGGGTATAGAGAATAAATGACCATTAATTACTTGATAAATGAATATTTAAATACAACCAAGGGTGAATCTGTATCATCCAGGCTTAAATTTCTAAAAGGAGGAGAAGTTCATTTTCATGGGATTACAGATCCAGCCAAAGGATTTTTTCTTTTATCTCTTGTTTATTCGATAAACAGACCAATCTTATATCTGGCAAATGATTCAACTGCTGCATTAAATCTTTACCATGAGATTTTTAGTTTTATACCGAATAATTTATCTTATTTCTGTGGGCAGGAAGTTTCTCCATATGATCAGATATCAAGCGATACTGAAGTAATCTCTCATCAGACAAGAACATTAACAGGGCTGATTAAAAACAATCAAAAGCCGCTTATTATATCTACAGCAAAATATCTGCTTGAAAAAATCTGGAATAAAGAAGATCTGATAAAACATTCCTTTGAAATAACTCCTGAAATAAAAATCGAAACAAAATCACTTTCAGAAAAATTAATAAGACTTGGCTATAAAAAAAATACTATGGTTACCAACAGAGGAGAATTCAGTTCCAGGGGTGACATATTTGATATTTATCCTATAATTGGCGAACCTGCAAGAATTGAATTCTTTGGAGATGAAATTCAGTCAATCAGAATTTATTCACTCATAACCCAGAGATCTCAGGAAAATATAACCAAGGTATTGGTAACGCCACGTTATTATGTAATAAACACAGACCAAAAAAAATTAAAAGATTCTATTACAAAAATCACAAGAACAGATGATTCATTATCAGAAATTCTAAAATCAGAGAAAGAACAAATTGAAACAAACGATTATTTTGAATCCCTGGAATATTATTCTCAGTTAGTAAACCAGCGGACATCATCATTATTTGATTATCTTCCCGAAGATACAATAATCATTACAGATGACTGGGAATCAAATGCAATTTCAATTGAAAGCTGGTATCAAAGAAATATTGAGATTAAAAATGAGCTTGAATCAAACAAAAAAATTATACCTTTAGAGGATCTGCTTTTATTTCATCCTGAGATAGTTTTAAGCAAATTAAAAAATTATTCCAGAGCATTCCTGGACAGGTTTGAATTATTTGATCAGTCAAATTCTGCTTCGATAAATCTTGAGCTTGATCCTGCCATGAGATTTCATAACCAGCTTGAGAAGTTTTCAGAATACCTGAAAGAGATCACATCTCTAAATCATAAAACAATAATATTTACAGACCAGCCTCAAAGAGTAAAAGGAATTTTAAGAGAGTGGAACATACCAGGTGTATATGAGGAAGATATAAAAGATGGCGAATTCAGCAAACAAAATATAGTTATCAGTAAAGAAGGAACTACAAGCGGTTTTGTAATTAATCCGGCAAAAATTATTGTTTTTACTGACCAGGAAATATTCGGGACAAAAAGAAAACCAAATTTTTTAAAGAGATTATACAAACAGGATAATTACCAATATTATTCAAATGTTGAGGATTTAAAACCAAATGACTACGTTGTCCACATAAAACATGGAATCGGGAAGTACCGTGGACTTGTAAAAATGACCTTGGACAATGTTGACAGGGAATATCTGATGATTGAGTATGCATCAGAGGGTAAACTTTATCTTCCTGTCGAACAAATAAATATGCTCTATAGATACAGAGGATCAGCAGAAGTAGTACCAAAACTCTCAAAGCTTGGGGGAAATGACTGGGAGCTAACAAAAAAGAAAGTTAAAAAAGCTGTTAAAAGAATTGCAGAGGATTTGCTGAACCTGTACACTGCCAGATCTAAGCTTGATGGTTTTGCATTTAATTCAGATTCACACTGGCAGATTGAAATGGAAGAATCTTTTCCTTATACAGAAACGCCTGATCAATGGAAAGCAATTTGTGAAGTTAAAACAAGTATGGAATCCACAAAACCAATGGACAGGCTTATATGCGGGGATGTAGGATATGGAAAAACTGAAGTAGCGCTAAGAGCTATCTTTAAAGCTGTTTTATCCGGCAAACAAGTAGCAGTTCTTGTCCCGACAACCATTCTTGCACAACAACATTTTAATGTAATTTCAGAAAGGCTTGCGCCATATCCAACAAAAGTTGCAATGTTAAGCCGCTTTGTAAGTAACAAAGACCAAAAACAAATAATAGGAAAAGTTGGATTGGGAGAAATAGATGTCGTAATTGGTACTCATAGACTGCTTCAAAATGATGTTAAATTCAAAGATCTTGGTTTGGTAGTCATTGATGAAGAACAAAGGTTTGGTGTAACACATAAGGAAAAACTAAAACACTTAAGGGTTACTGTTGATGTTCTTACACTAAGTGCAACACCAATTCCAAGAACACTTCATATGGCATTATCCGGAGCAAGAGATATGTCACTAATAAATACTCCACCCGCAAATCGTCTGCCAATTAAGACATTTGTAGGTGAAAGTAAAACAACAATTATTAAAACCGCAATGTTGCATGAACTTGAACGCGGGGGGCAAATATATTTTGTTCACAACAGAATTGAATCAATCTATAAAATATCTGCATTTATAAAAGAACTTGTTCCTGAAGCAAACATTATTGTTGCTCACGGGCAGATGCAGGATAATGAGCTTGAAAACGTCATGTTTGATTTCATGCAGAAAAAATACAATGTTCTTGTCTGCACTACAATTATAGAATCAGGAATAGATATTCCGTCAGTAAACACAATAATCATTGATAATTCAGATCAAATGGGACTTGCTCAGTTATACCAGCTAAGAGGAAGAGTAGGCAGAGCAGAAATTCAGGCATATGCTTACTGCCTTTATGAAGCAGACAAAGTTCTAACCGAAACTGCAAAAAACAGGCTTCAGGCAATCAAAGAATTTTCAAATTTGGGTTCAGGTTATCAAATTGCGCTCCGAGATATGGAAATAAGAGGTGTTGGAAATATACTTGGATCTGAACAGCATGGTCATATGATTTCTGTAGGATTTGATTTCTATTGTGAATTATTAAGTGAAGCTGTTGATAAGCTTAGAGGGCTTGAAGTAAATGATCCTGAACTTGAATGTGTTGTAGATTTAAATATAAATGCATATATCCCAAGTAGTTATATAGAATATGAACAGCAAAAGGTGACAGAGTATAAAAGACTGGCAAATGTAAGAACAAGTAAAAATTTGGAATATATTAAATCCGAGTGGAAAGATCGTTTTGGCAATTATCCCCAAGAAGTTGACAATTTGATCAGGATAGTAGAACTAAGAATACTTGCAAATAGCACAGGGATAAAGTATATAAAGTCAGAGAATATATCCGGTAATATTAAAATTGATCTTAATGCAAGGCTTGAAAAATGGTTAAATATCCAGGATAAATTGCCCCAGAGTTTTAAAGGAAGGATTTCTTTTAAATCCAGCGCCAGGGGAAGCAGTCAAACATCATACCTAATAGCCAGAACAGGTGCTTTAAGCTCATCCGAGCAGTTAGATTTGCTCTTTAACATTATTGAGCATATGAAGATCCATAACCTTAATGAAAAAATAGCATAAGTCCGCCTTTTTGGGCCCGATACAAAAAAAACAATTTTTTTAATGTTTTGATTTACAATATTTATATAGGACTGTTAAGTAATGAAAAAATATTTTTTTCAGACTGTATTATTTGTAATATTATTTTTTAATTTTACTCTCTGGGCTCAGGGAAATTTAGAAACGAAAAAAGAAATAATTGGCATTGTAAACGGGGAAAACTTGTACTTAAATGAGTTCAACAGGCTTTTTAATGCACAAAATAAAAAATATGAAAAAGAATCTGCAAGAGAAATAATCCTTGACCAGATGATTGACAGAATGCTAGTAATGCAGGAAGCTAAATCAAAAAGCCTGAACGTAAGTGAGGCTGAAATTAACAGAAGGCTTGATCTTATAAAAGAAAGGCAGGGTGGTGAAGAAGCATTTGCTAACTTTCTGGCTCAAAATGATGCAACAATTGAAGATGCAAAGAATGAAATAAAAAACCAAATTTTATTTGATTTTATAAAAAATTTGATTGAAAGCAAAGGCGGAGAATCATTTAAGTCTTTTATATCTGCAAAAAAAATAAATTCTGATATTGTAATTTTTACAAGCAAAATCAACCCACAGGCTGAATCTGCAAATTTAAGAATAAAAGAATACCCAACCATCACAAAATCAAGAGTAAAAGAAGTGGAGCAGCTTGATGAAGAAACAAAAAGTATCATTGCTGAAATTGAAAGCAGTATTACAAAGGACAATAATACATCACTCCCAAGCTCTCAGCAAAATCAACTTGCAATAGATATAAATAAAATAACAGAACCTCTTATTCTAGACCCGATTAAACCTATCAAAGCAAAAAAGACCATTAGTTTATTAAAAGAACAACTAACTTTAAATCCTATTAAACCTGTTGTTATTACTTCAACCTCCACAGAATTAATTGAAATTGCTAATAAAAATGAGGTCACAGATGATTTGGAATTAGTGCCAAACCAGGAAATAGAAACCGTAGAGATTATAATTTCAGATGCATTAACTATTGGTAATACCAGTTCAAGAGACGATTCTGGCTTAAATAATAAATCAGATAAATTAAAAGAATTAATCAGAAAAATTGAACAAAGAAAATTGTCCAGTAGATAAATTTAAAGGTATAATATTTTCAATTCAAAAATTATATGACTCTCATAAGTAACATACCATCTGTTTTCAGAAATATCGCGCACAGGGGGATTTCTGTATATGAATCTCCTGAAAATACCAGACATGCACTGAGAACTGCTCTTGATCAGGGATTTGATGTTGAGACTGATGTACAGTGGGTAGGTGGAGAAACCTTTTTATATCATGATGATTACATACCAGGACCAGATGATCCTAAATTAAATGGCGGGGGATTTTATTTACCCGCTGGTAAAAAGCTGGTTTATGATTGCTCTCCAGATGAATTAAGAAAAGCATTATTTAATAAAGCAAAACTAGATGGACTTCTTTCAGCACAAGCAGGAGAATCAGTAAGTTCAAATTTAGGCGAAGAGCCCAAAATAGCTACACTTGATGATTTATTACCTATACCAGATGGGTGCAAAGTTTATATTGAATTAAAAAGACCAGATGAAAATAAAGAATTTAATGATGGATTAGAAGAAAGAGTAGTGAAATGGGTACAAAAAAATAATCTGCACGATAAAGTAGTAATCATTTCATTTAATGTGCCTGGATTAATAAAGACCAGAAGTCTGGATCCTAAAATAGCAATTGGTGTAGATGTTTACAGTGACTTTGGAAAGGATCCTGCAGAAGCACAAAAACTAAGAGATAGTATAGGTATTACCTGCTGGAACCCGCCTTTAGAAGATACATCAGCTGCGCTTATTGACAGCATTCATTGTTTAGGACTCCAGATTATGCCTTGGACCTGGAATGAAAATAAACAAAAGGAAGTAGCTGAAATCAGGAGAGTTTTAAGTCTTGGTGTTGACGGAGTAATTAACAATCAGCCCAGAAGAGTAAAAGCAACATTTCAAAAATCTCCCGTTTAATTTTCTTAACTGGTTCATCAAAAGTGCTTACAAAAGCGAAACCCATACCCAAAACGGAGCGTTGGAGGCGCTAGCCCACCAAGCGAAGTGAAGGGTGTGGGTTGAGCATAATAAATGTAAGCACTTTTGTAAAAATTTTATTTCCTATCTAAATAACTTATAATAAATGTTATGGAACTAACAAAAACTATTACACTTCTTAGCGGCGATGGAATAGGACCCGAAGTATCTGCTGAAGGAGTAAAATTACTTAATTTAGTAGAAAAAGAATTTAAATATAAGTTTGAAATTATAAAAAAGGATTTTGGCGGCATAGCAATAGATAAGTTTGGAGTTCCATTCCCGGAAGATACTCTTAACACTTGTAAAAAATCAAACGCTGTATTACTTGCTGCAATTGGAGGACCAAAGTATGATAGCCTACCTAGAGAAAAAAGACCTGAGAGTGGGCTGCTTGAACTTAGAGCTTCATTAAATACTTTTGCTAATTTAAGACCTGCAATTGTTTTTGATTCACTGTTAGACAGCTCCACAATTAAGAAAGAGGTTCTTGCAGGAACAGATTTAATTGTGGTGAGGGAATTAACAGGAGGACTTTATTTTGGAAAACCAAAAGGCATTGAAAAAAGAGGAAATGAAAAAGTTGGTTTCAATACTATGGTCTATTCTGAATCTGAGGTAAGAAGAATTGCAAAAGTTGCATTTGAAATAGCCAGAAAAAGAAAGAAGAAAGTAACTTCGGCAGATAAAGCAAATGTTCTGGATGTTTCACAACTATGGAAGGATACTGTTATTGAGGTTTCAAAAAATTACCCCGATGTGTCTCTTGAACATATGTATATAGATAACGCTGCAATGCAACTAATCAGAAATCCAAAACAATTTGATGTTATATTAGCCGAAAATTTATTCGGTGATATTTTATCTGACGAAGCAAGCATGTTAACAGGAAGCATTGGAATGCTTCCAAGTGCATCAATAGGAGATGGGACACTTCCTGCAATATATGAACCTGTTCATGGAAGTGCACCTGATATTGCAGGAAAGAATATTGCAAATCCAATAGCCATGATTTTATCTATAGGAATGATGTTTAAGTATAGTTTTAATAATGAGAAAATTCATGATTCAATTTTCCACTCAGTAGAAAAAGTTCTTAATGCTGGATACAGAACAAAAGATATTTATCAGGAAGGCTCAAAGCTGGTCGGAACAAGTGAGATGGGGAACTTCATTTGCAAAGAGTTCTCTCTCTGCAAGGTTTAATATTTCATCCCGATTTTTGGTTCAGTGCCATTTAATAGTCTTTGAATATTTTCCTTGTGTCTTATAAGTACAATATAAAAAGAAGCAATAGCAGTAAAGAAAATATAAAGTACTGGCTTGTGAAATAAAAATAACAGTAAAGGTGATAAAGGTATTGAAACTATAGAACCCATGGATGAATACTTTGTGGCATAGACTACCAATAACCATATTAAAAAAATTATTACTGCAGCCTGCCAGGAAATGGCAATTAATATTCCAAGCCCTGCTGCAGAAGACTTCCCACCTTTAAACCCAAGAAACAAAGACTTGCTATGCCCTATAATACATGCCATTGAAGTCATTAAAACAACAAGTTCACCCCTGTTGAATTTCATAACTAAATAAGCACTAAGAAAACCTTTTCCTATATCAAACAGAAAGGTAAGCAAAGCTTCAACCTTTCCTATTCTTCTTAAGACATTTGTAGCACCTGTACTGCCACTTCCTTCTTTTGTGAGGTCTATACCTTTTAACTTACCAAGCCAATATCCAAAAGGAACAGAACCTAATAAATACCCTGCTAAAACATATAATAAATCTGTTTTATGGAAAACAAGATTATGCATCAGGTATTATTTTATAGGATGAATACCAAACTTACATATAAGGATTCTGGAGTTGATATAGAAGCTGGAAACAAAGCCATTGATTATATAAAACCCCTTGCAAAAGAAACACACAGAAAGGAAGTCATCTCAGGTGTTGGGGGATTTAGTGGTCTGTTTAAAGTACCTGACGGTTATAAAGAACCTGTACTAGTTGCAAGTACTGATGGAGTAGGTACAAAACTAAAACTTGCCTTCAAATTAAACAAACATGAAACAATTGGCATTGATCTTGTAGCAATGTGTGTAAATGATCTTATTTGCTGCAGTGCAGAACCATTATTTTTTCTGGATTATTTTGCTACAGGCAAACTATCTCCTGAACAAGAAAGAGATGTAATAAAAGGAATCACATCAGGGTGTATTGAGTCTAACTGCACATTATTAGGTGGCGAAACTGCAGAACTTCCAGGTTTTTATAAAAATAACGAATATGATCTTGCTGGCTTTGCAGTAGGAATAGTAGAAAAATCAAAAATTATCGATGGGAAGAATATAGTTCCCGGAGATATAATCCTAGGAATAGAAAGCTCCGGGTTGCATAGTAATGGTTACAGTCTTGCACAAAAAGTATTTTTTGATCATGCACAATGGGACATTAATTTCATACACTCTGATTTAAAAAAACCAATTGGTGAATTATTACTTACTCCTACATTTATATACACAAAAGTTATCAGGTCTATTACAGAAAAATTTAAAATTAAAGGTATTGCAAATATTACCGGTGGTGGATTTACAGAAAATATTCCAAGAATTTCCCCCGAGAATACAAGTTGTGAAATCGATCTCAGCTCATGGCAAAAACCTCAAATATTTAAAACAATACAGAAGATTGGAAATATTGATACCATGGAAATGCTAAGAACTTTTAACAATGGAATTGGAGCAGTAGTCATAACAAATGAAAAACACGAAAAAGAAATAATAACTGAAATTCAAAAATCAGGATATAAAGGATATAAAATAGGAGTTGTTAAAGGAGAAACCAAAGACAAGGTTACTTATAAAGGAGATTTTAATGCCTAGGACAATTACAAAAACAGATATGCCACAAGTTGGAGAAAAAGCACCTGACTTTGATTCTTTTGATCAAAGTGGCAATAAAATCAGCCTGAAACAATTTAAAGGGAAAACAGTAGTTTTATATTTTTACCCAAAAGACAATACCCCAGGATGTACAAAAGAAGCATGTAGTTTAAGAGACAGAAACACTACCTTTAAAAAGAAAAACGTTGTAGTTCTTGGCGTTAGCAAAGATAGCCAGAAATCACATCAGAGTTTTATAGAAAAGCACGATCTTCCCTTTACGTTAATCTCTGATACCGATAAAAAGCTTCAGATGTCATACGGTGTCTGGCAGGAAAAAAACATGTACGGTAAAAAAGTTATGGGCACAGTAAGAACTACATTTATAATTGGACCTGATCAAAAAATAGCATTTGTTTTTAATAAAGTTGACTGTGAGAATCATGCTGGAGAAGTTTTAGAAAAACTTGAAGAGCTAGCTGGCCAAAACTTTAAATGCTGACTTACAAAGGTTATTAAAAGGGCAAATTTCACATTTTGGCTTTCTTGCATTACAAATTCTTCTTCCATGCCATATTAACCTGTGACTAAATCCAATCCATTCGTTTTTTGGAATAAGCTTCATTAGATCCTGCTCAATTTTATTAGGATCAGTGTTTTTCGTTAGTCCAAGCCTCTGTGAAATTCTTGAAACATGGGTATCAACCACTACACCAGTTGGAACTCCAAATGCAGTTCCCATAACACAGTTTGCTGTTTTCCTGGCTACACCTGGAAGTTTTAATAGCTCATTAAAATCCTTTGGCACATTTCCATTAAATTTTTTCCGTAAAATACAGCATGTACCTATAATATTTTTTGCTTTATTTCTGTAAAAACCTGTAGAGTAAATATCTTTTTCAAATTCCTTTAAATTTGCATTTGCATAATCTTTTACATTCTTATATTTTTTAAACAATTTTTCAGTTACAATATTTACCCTTTCATCAGTACATTGCGCTGAAAGGATGGTTGCTAGTAATAGTTCCAGAGGGTTCTTATGGTTTAAGGCACATCTAGCTTCACGATAATGCCTTTTCAGGATTGGAATAAGCTTTTTAATCACGGCTCAATACTAGCACTATATAAAGAACAAATTTCTATGTAGAAGGACCGCTTGTTTGTCCTGCCTGAGTTATTTCACCAGCACCCATTTCCTGTTCTGCATCTACCAATGCATCTGGTTGTGCTTCTGACTCAGTTTCAGCTTCAACAGTACCATCGCCTTCTTTTGCATCTCCTGAAACATCAGATACTCTTTTTCTGTTTGAAACCATTGCAATAGCTCCTGTAGCTGCCATAAATGTTGCACTAAAAGCACTTGCCATTGCCATTGCTACAGTTCCTGTAGCTGTCTGACTAACTGTTTGTGCACCTGATCTGACACCGGATTGTGAGGGTGTAGTTGTACCACCAGCTGAAGTTTGTGGTGCTGAACCTGGTGCTGCTACTGCATTAGCTATTGCAGGAGCGGCCGGTGTATTGGCCGTTGCCTGACCTAATGCTGCCTGTCTTGCTGACTGCGAATTTTGATTTGACTGGTTCGCCTGATTTGACTGACTCGTTTTTGCAGGGGGGGCAGTTACTCTTGTTGGAATATTTGTTAAATTTGAGGCTCCTAAATCCATAGCTTCTTCCTTATTATGTACAAAGCACCTTTGCTTGGAAAAATGACATTTTTCACCAGTAATTATAGTCCATTTAATGTTTTAGGGGCTTTTTACAGGGGATTCTAAACCCAAACTTAATGTAATTTCTAAATTTTTTACTTAATCTTAATATTTAAAGACTCAGACATCTTTTGAAGTTAACTAAGAGAGCCATCCCCTATCCAGTTAATTTTTTAATCATATTTACAGAAATCCCTGATTTTTTTACAAAGTCCATAAACCCTTAAGGTATTTTATCTAAGTTAAATTGTCTATTTTTGGATAGGGAGGGATCAATCCTGGGAATAAACCTAGCAGTTGTCATTTACAAATGAGGGACAAAACATGCAAGATAACAATAGCTATAACACAACAAAAGATTCAGTACAAATCTCAATTGCTCCGGACTTTCTTATTAAGTATAACCCTAGCAGAAAAAGGGTTCTCCAGCTCATAACAGCCGGATGGTCAAATGCCACAATTGCAGAAGATTTAAATTTTTCTACAAAGAATATAGAGTCGATTACAACAATGTTGATCCGGCTTGCAAAAATCCATGATGCAAATGGACATTTAAATCCAAGAGCTCGCCTGGTAGCAAAATGTTATTTTGCAAGAAAGCTAAAATACCATCCTTCCCAGGAACCACCAAATGAACTTCTATCAGAGGATCAAACAGCAACACTTCTTCTTGTTGCAGCAGGTTTATCAAATAAAACAATTGGCAGAATTCTTGGAATATCCGAAAAAACTGTTGAGAGCAGATTAAATAATCTATTTCTTCAGTTTGGCATAAATGCAAAAGCTAATAAAATCATTAATCCAAGACTAAGACTTATAGCAGTTACTAATTCCAGGATGAATATTACACCTGAAGTATTTGATGAAATATGGCAAAAGACCAATAATGTAGACCTTGAACAGGTAGTAAATAATCCACAGGAATTGAGAGAAAGTGTATTAAAGATGGCTGCAAAACTTGTAGAAGAAGCTCCAAAGCACAGGGACAATGCACACAGAGAACTTATGTTCCAGCAAAGAGCTACTCAACAGACATTTATCAATCCTTCGCACATACAAAATGTGTACAACAGACTGAACAATCCAAATCCATCAGAACGTGAACACTTAAAATAATTATTTCTGTCTACCGCCCTCCTCGCTCATTCTTCGCTTGTCTGGCTTTGCAATGTGCATTTGGAACGTCCTCTTGCTACATTGCTCAGATTTTACCGAATAAATCGGATAAAATCTTACCTTTTAAATAGCTTATTCAGAAATGTTAGCCTAGCTAGATAGTAACAAACAATTCTTACTCAAAAGTAAGATGACAACAACTAAACCCGATGGGTAAAACCTCTCGGGTTTTTTATCTTAAATCGTTAAAATAAAAAAATAATATTCCAGATATTACCATCCCTACAGTTTCTGCTCTGTAAATCCTCTTGCCAAGACTAACTGAAGTAAATCCGCTTGAAAGGCTAAGTTTCACTTCGTCTTCAGTAAAACCACCTTCAGGACCTATCAAAATAAGAACTTTATGGACTTTAGTCTGCAAACTGTTTAAGACTTCTTTTATTCCGTTTGTCTGGGATCTTTCAAGGCAAACAAGTTTTAAATCATATTCAGAGAGATTTTGTCTGCATAGTTCTTCAATTGAAACAATGTTTTTAACCATGGGAATCATACCGCGTTCTGATTGTTCGGCTGCATCCCTTACAATTTTCTGAAATCGCTGTACTCGATTTTCAAGCTCTAGTGGTGAGCCATTTCCCTCAACCCTGACAACTGTTCTTGAAGTTATTACAGGAATAAATTCACTGATTCCAACTTCAATGTTTTTTTGTAATGCAAAGTCAAACTTTGGACCTTTAAGAAGAGACTGTGCAATTGTAATTTTTAAGTCAGGTTCAGTATTTACTGAGCGGCGGCTTAAGAGCCTGCATTGAATAGCTCGGGAAAAGAACGATGCAATCTGTGCGTTATATATAAGTCCACTGCCATCAAGCAAAACAATCTGATCATTTTCCCTGAGCCGTAACACTCTGGAGATTTTATAAGTTTGATCAGAATCAGCAATAGTAGCTTTTTTTTCCTGCCAGTTTATCTGATGTGGATTAATAAAAAACCTGTGACTCATAAAAATATACCTTTTATAAATTTAACATCTTATTTCAGTAACTCATGTTTAACCAGCTCATCAATACTTGAAACTGGAAGACTACATTTATAATCCCTGCAAACATAAACAGTACATTTAGCATTAACAGGTGAATATTTATCTGTAAAGCTGGCAATATCACTAATCCCGTTATCATTACTACTATCCTTAAAAAGGATTACAGCATTAGGAAGAAACTGGTTATTTAAATAATTTAATATTGATATTGTTTCATCAGATGTAGGAGAACCAACAACTACAATTTCACAGCCTGCACCGATAATACAATCCAGGGCTGATAAAAGAAAAGTATATCCAATAGGTACTTTTTTCACATTATAAGAAAAAGTTGACATTATTTTTAAAGCTTTGTTCTTTAACTCTATATCCCCTGTAATAGAAACAATCTTATACATATTAAGCATTGAAACAGAATTAGACGAAGGAATTGCACCATCATGACTATCCTTCATACGAACAATAAGTTCATTGTCGTTTTTGGAAGTAAAGTAAAAACCTCCTGCATCCTCATCCCAGAAATTATTTATTAACACATTATTTAGTTCAATTGCATGTTTTAGATATTTAGTTTCAAATGTTGACTGATACAACTCAAGTAATCCCCAGACAAAAAACGCATAATCATCAGCATAGCCTGGTATTTTTACTTCCTTATCACGATACATATGAAATAAGACTTTATCTTTGTACATTGTTGAAAGTATAAAATCTGCCGCCTTTTTTGCAGTTTCAGTAAATAATGGTTCATTTAAAACTCTGCCTGCCTTTGAAAAAGAAGCTATCATTAATCCATTCCAGCTGGTTAAAACCTTATCGTCCTTATGAGGGTGGATTCTTAATTCTCTATTTTTAAAAAGTTTTTCTCTTATAGAATTAAGAGTTTTTTGATTAGTTAAATCTATCTCTTTACTGATTATTATATTTTTACCAGTTTTTCCGTGGCTTGCTTCATCAGTATAGTTGCCGTCTTTATCAATATGGAAACATTCAGAGAATAACTTCATTTCTTCTGCATTGAGTACCCCGGATATTTCATCATAACCCCATGTATAGAATTTTCCTTCTTCACCTTCACTGTCTGCATCTTCAGCAGAATAAAATGCACCTTCAGGAGAGGTCATATCCCGGAGAACATACGAACAAATCTCTTTTGTAATTTTTGAGTAAAATGGATTTTTTGTAATCTGATAGGTTTCAGTAAAAGCATAAGAAATCATTGCTTGGTCATAAAGCATCTTTTCAAAATGAGGCAGCACCCATTCTGCATCGGTTGAATATCTATGAAATCCAAAACCAATATGATCATAAATACCACCTGATGCCATCTTTTGAAGAGTCTTTTCCACCATATCCAGAGCTTTTTTATTTTTTGTTCTTTTCCAGTATCGCAAAAGCAACAGCAGATTATGTGGACTAGGAAATTTAGGAGCTGTTCCAAATCCACCATTTGTTTCATCGAAAATTGAACTTAATTGTTTATAAGCAATCTCAATTTCACTGATTTCCAATTGATCACCAGGTCGTTCTGATGAATATTCAGAAAGCATTTTTGTAATGTTTTCAGCAGAAGCAAGGGCATCACCATGGTTATTTTTCCATACATCCACAATTTTCGGAATAAGATCCATCATTCCAGTTCTTCCATACATACTTCTTTTAGGGAAATATGTTCCTGCAAAAAATGGTTTTTTATCAGGAGTCATAATGATTGTCAGAGGCCATCCGCCACTGCCTGTAAGCACCTGGCAGACAGTCATATAAACACTGTCAATATCAGGTCGTTCCTCACGGTCAACTTTTATTGAAATTAAATTTTCATTTAAAAGTCTTGCCACTTCAGAATCTTCAAATGACTCTTTTTCCATTACATGACACCAGTGACATGTGGAATAACCTATAGATAAAAAAATGGATTTGTTTTCTTTCCTGGCTGTTTCAAAAGCTTCATCAGACCACGAATACCACTCAACCGGATTATAGGCATGTTGAAGAAGATATGGACTTTTTTCCCTAATCAGTCTGTTTGGTTTCTTATTTTTAGTGTTAATTACTTACCGCCTTCCTCGCTCATTCTTCGCTTGTCGGCTTTGCAAAGTGCTCACAGTCTACCACTTGTAATATTATACAGATTTTGACGAATGAATCGTCAAAACCTTTCCATGTTGACTGCTTACTGATAGATTATCGTGATAGCTGATTAGTTGCTTTTAGTGTTTGTATTCCCCATACTTATACCGGGGCAAGCCTGGCAGTAAAGTGTCCAAGATAAGCCGCCATCTCAAGTATTTTCAAGCCTTGAATAGAATTTTTATTTTTTGCAAGTTCTCCAAGAACTTCAATAACATAGTCCATGTGGCTCTGAGTATAAACTCTGCGAGGAACAGCCAGTCTTACAAGTTCCATAGGAGCTGGAAGGATTTTCCCGTTCCCGGGATCCTTCTTCCCGAACATTAAACTACCAATCTCACACGATCTGATTCCACCTTCAAGATATAAAGCACAAACCAGTGCCTGACCCGGAAGGTTCTCAGAGTCAATCTGAGGTAAAAATTTCTTCGCATCTACATAAACAGCATGTCCTCCTGGCGGTTCAATAATAGGAATACCATGCCTCTTCAAGCCTTCACCTAAATATGCCACTGATTTAATTCTATACTTAAGATATTCTTCATCTAAGACTTCCTTTAAACCCTGAGCCATTGCTTCAAGATCTCTCCCTGCAAGCCCTCCATAGGTAGGGAACCCCTCTCCAAGTATTTCAACCTCTCTTGCTTTTTTTGCCCACTCTGTATTATTCATTGCAAAAAATCCACCAATATTTACCAAAGCATCTTTTTTAGCACTCATCAAGCAGCCGTCTGTATATGAAAACATTTCCTTTGCAATCTGAACTGTAGATTTATTCGCATATCCAGCTTCACAAAGTTTTATAAAATAAACATTCTCAGCAAATCTTGCAGCATCCAGGAAAAGCGGTATTTTATTCTGACGACAAATCCTGCTTACTTCTTTAATATTATTCATTGAAACAGGCTGACCACCAAGAGAGTTGTTTGTAACAGTCAGAATTACAAGAGGAATGTTTTTTGCACCCTTCTCTTTAATAGTTTTTTCAAGCAAAACAGTATCCATATCTCCTTTAAATAAAGCTGGTTTAGAAAAATCAAAAGCATTACTTACAGGTAAATCTATAGCCTGTGCACCAGTAGCTTCTGCATTTGCCCTGGTAGTATCAAAATGGCTGTTAGCAATAAAGCATTTGTCCTTCCCGCCGATTATTGAAAAAAGTATTCTTTCAGCAGCTCTTCCCTGATGTGTAGGGATTACTTCCTTATAACCTGTTAAATCCTTAACTACCTTTTCAAATGTATAAAAACTTCTGGCACCAGCATAAGATTCATCACCACGCATAATTCCTGACCACTGCTCTGAAGACATTGCAGCAGTGCCAGAATCAGTAAGCAAATCAATAAGAACTTTATCTGCAGGAATTTTAAAAAGATTATATTCAGATTCCTTTAATACTTTTTTCCTTTCTTCATAATCAGTAAACCCAAGCGGTTCAATTGACTTTATCTTAAAAGGTTCAATAATTGTCTTCCATTTCCAGCTCATAGAAAAATTTCTTTGTTAGTAAAAATTATACTTCAAAATCGGGAAGACAGGATTTGAACCTGCGGCCTTCCGCACCCGAAACGGACGCTCTACCAAGCTGAGCTACTTCCCGATACAAATGAACAGTAATATATAATATCAGTGTTATGGAAAATGAGCTATTACAAGACAAATTAAAGATAGAACCTGCCGCCGAAAAAGACTGGGTAGAGATCTTACAGCTCTTAGAAGAAAATGATTTAATTTTCTGGTTTACAGGAAACGAGTCGAGTAAAAATTTTTATATTGGAAAAGATATTGAAAATAAGAAAATTGTTTGTTGTTTTTCAATTGAATTTGAAGATACAATTGGTGTCTTAAAATCATTTGCTATTAGTAAAAAGCTCCAGGGAAAAGGAATCGGGAAATACGTTGTAAATAATAATCTTGAAAGATTATGTCAACAACTTGGCATTAAAAAACTTTATGCTGCTTCAATTGAAGCTCCACAATTCTGGGCAAAAACTATATTTAAAGAAATTGAAAGAAGTGAAATTAAAGATGATTATTTTTTAAAGTATCTCGATAACTTTTGCGATAAAGTTTCAAACTATTTTGAAAAAACTCACTACTTCCTTTTAAAGAGCTAACTTAATCCATTAATTCATCTTCATTTGCGCCCTTGTGATCTGCTTTTAAAATATACCCAACACCTCTTACAGTATGTATAAGCCTTCCGCCACCAAGCTCTTCAAGTTTTGTCCGTAAGTATCTTACATATACTTCTATAACATTTGACTCACCAATAAAGTTATATCCCCATACCTTATCAAAAATAAATTCTCTTGTTAAAGCCTGCTCAGGATAAAGCATAAAGAGCCTGAGTAAAGCAAATTCTTTAGCTCTTAAATCAAGTGCAGAACTTGATTTCTTAGCAATCCTGCCAAATTGATCAAGCCATAAATCCTTATACTGAAGAACCCCATCTATTGACTGTGGTTTTCTTCTTATAACTGCTCTGATTCTAGCCAGTAATTCTTCGGTAGCAAAAGGTTTTGTAAGGAAATCATCTGCACCACTATCAAGGCTTATTACCTTGTCTGAAAGGGTATCTTTCCCGGTAAGAACAATTACAGGTACATCATTACCATCAGATCTTATTCTTCTTGTAACTTCAAGTCCGTCAATTTCAGGCAGCATCCAGTCAAGAATAATCAGATCAGGTTTAAACGTTTCAATTTTCTCCAGGGCTTCTTTACCGTTTTTTGCTATATCAACTTGATATCCTTCATAGCTAAGTTCCAGTTCAATAAGCCTGGCTACCTGGCTTTCATCCTCTACTATTAATACTTTTAACTGTCTTCCAGCAAGTTCTATATTGTGAAAATCACCGTTTCTGCTTTCTGTTCTTGTTGCCATAGCTGGAATCCGACTTTCTGATTTTTACTTGTTCATTACCTTAAACAGATTTAATATTATGCACATAAATGTTTACCAAAAATTAAGCTTTCTAGGGTTACTTACCTCAAAGATTATAATTTTTCACATTTTTTTTGTGAGTCCCGGGATATCATACCCTAGAAAAATTACAGATATTTAACATTGAGCATTAACTTAATAAATGAACAAGTAGAAATACTTACGATTAGAACCGATTATCAAATAATTTTAAGAAATAGCCCTAAGGGTTATATCTACTAATTACTATTTTATTTAATGTATTTGTTAAAGCAAAATGAATAGTTTAATAAAATTTGGCACTGATGGATGGCGTTCTATTATCGCAGATGAGTTTACCTTTCAGAATGTAAGAATAGTAGCAAATGCAATAGGAAAGTATATCCTTACAAAATATGGAAACACCTTGCCAGTTTTAATTGGTTTTGATACCAGGTTTCTTGCAGATAAATTTGCAAGCGCATGTGCTGATAAACTAGCTGAATCAGGATTAAAAGTAAAAATATCTGATTCTTATGTACCAACACCGGTAATTGCATACACTGCCTGCAGCACAAGCACTGCAGGGGCTATTCAGTTTACAGCCAGCCATAACCCGCCTGAATACTGTGGGATTAAATATATAACCAGTTACGGAGGACCAGCCCCTGAAGAGGTTACAGATGAAATTGTCAAAAACATTAATTTAAATATTCCCGTAGATATTCCCAAGAAAAGTTCTATTCAAAAAGAAATAGAGACATTTAATCCTAAAGAAAACTACATAAAACACTTAAAAACAATTATTGATTTTAATCGTATAAAGGAATCAAAAGTTAAAGTTATTTATGATCCAATGTTTGGGGCAGGGAATAAATACCTGGATCATATTCTGGGTTTAGCTGGTTGTGAAATATCAACTATTCACAATAAAAGAGATCCCATGTTTGGGAATTTGCTACCTGAGCCAAGAGAACAGTTTCTTAGTGATCTGAAAAACAATATTCTGAAGGAACATGCCTTGTTAGGGCTTGCAACTGATGGTGATGCAGACAGGCTCGCTGCAATAGACAATAAAGGAAAATTTTATACTCCAAACCAGATTGCATGTATGCTTTTAAGACATCTGGTAAAAAATAAAAAGCTAAAAGGAAAGGTCGTAAGAACCCTTTCCACAACCCATATGCTTGATCGGTTGGCTCAGAAGTATGGACTTGAGTTAATAGAAACTAAAGTAGGCTTCAAGTGGATCTGCAAAGAAATGCTCAAAAGCAATGTCTTAATTGGCGCAGAGGAATCAGGAGGAATAAGCATTTTAAATCATGTGCCGGACAAAGATGCAATTTTAGCAGGTGTATTGCTTGTTGAAATGATTGCATATGAAAATAAATCACTTGAAGAAATTTATTCAGACACTATAAAAGATGCAGGGTTTAGTTATATTAATGACAAATTTGATTTACACATGGACGACGCTCAAAAAAAATTGATACTTTCTTTATTAAATAAACCTTCAATAAAAAATATAGGAGGCATTAAATTGGCTTCTATTAATACATCCGAAGGAGTTAAATATGTTCTTGAAGACGGGAGCTGGTTTTTTGCTCGATCTAGCGGTACAGAACCAATGTTCAGGGTTTACTTTGAATCACAGACAGAACAAAACCTGCAAATAATGAAAAAATACATGCAAAACATCATAGATGAAACATGTTAAACTTCTCTAACTAAGTTATGCCAAAAGTAAGTGTAATAATTCCTACCTACAATCAAGGGAAATTCATAACTGCAACCATAGAAAGCGTTCTTAATCAGACTTACAGGGATTTTGAAATTGTTGTGGTTATTGACGGTTCTACTGATGATACAAAACTACAGCTTGAAAAATTTAGATCTAAGATAAAAATAATAGAGCAGGAAAGGTCAGAAAGAGCAGTTGCAAGAAATAACGGGGTAAAACATTCATCAGGAGAATATCTTGCCTTTGTTGACTCTGATGATATTTGGAAACCTGAAAAACTTGAAGTGCAAATTCCTATTCTTGAAGGAAAAAAAGAAATTGTTGTTGTTTACAGTGCCTGTGAAAGAATTGATGAATACGGAAATAAAATTAAAACAGCAGAAAGACAAACACAGGGTTATTCAGGAAATATTTCCAAGAAACTCCTTTTAAGAAATTTTGTTGTCTCCGCCACACCTGTCTTAAGAAGGGAAATATTTGAAAAATCGGGAGGATTTATTACAAAATATGTTCCATATGAGGACTGGGAATTATGGATCAGGTTATCTGCTTATGGAAATTTTATGTTCATTGCTTCACCGCTTGCCAGTTACAGAATACATCCACTGCAAACAGTAAAATTAGTTACTGCAGAAAAAATTGAACAAGTAACCAATTCACTGCTAACCGATTCTTTTAAATTAATAGCTATAAATGAAAATATTAAAAATAAATCTCTTGGGTTTGCAAATTTGCGTTATTGCTATTGGTACCTGCTTGCAAAGAAATATAAAACTGCAAAGGATAAAATAAATGCTGCTTTAAGACTCAACCCTGGTTTTATCTTCGATCCCAGATGGTATGGCTTAAGATTCTTATGCATATTTCCGGATTTTATTGGAAAGGGATTGTTTGATCTCAGACAGTATCATTAACGTGGCACAACATAGGACTTTCACTTTTTATGCTCAACCCATACCTGCGCTCCGCTTGGTGGGCTTGGCGCCTCCAACGCTCCGCTAAAGGTATGGGTTTCGCTTTTTGTAAAAGTCCTATTGCTATTTAGATAAATACACTATTCAATCTTCCCGTAAGTATGAAGTCCACCAAAATTAAACTGGTTTACCCCCAGATAAGTCAGATAAACCATTGCAAGTCCGATAAGAGAAATTAAAGCAAGCACAGTTCCTGATGCTTTTGAATTAAGCCTGAAGTGCAGATATATAGCATAAATAAACCAGGTTACAAGTGCCATTGTTTCTTTTGGATCCCACTGCCAGAGTGCTCCCCATGCATGGTTTGCCCATAATGCACCATTAATTACTCCTATTGTAAGGAGTGGAAACCCAAAAGTTACACATCTGAATGTAACCTCATCAAAAAACTGTGCTTTTTCTGAAACTTCACGAGAAGAAGTCTTTATTATTACCCCGCTTGTTATTTCTTTATTAATGCTAACTGATTTGTTTTTATCTTTTCTGGATCTTTTAACTTCCACAAGATAAGCTACCGATGAAAATGCACCAATTAGAAACAGCGCATATGACATTAATAATGGCGGAACATGAATTACACGCCAGTAGCTCTGAAGCGCTGGCACAAGAGGAGCAATCTGCTTCTGACCAGGAGGAAGCCATGTTGCATATAAAAAAACTATCAGAAGAAACCCGGAGACAAACCAGCCAAAATAATTAATTTTAAACCTATATTCAAGGAATAAATAAGCAGCAATTATTGCCCATGCAAAAATCACAAGCGATTCATACAGATTCGTAAGAGGGAAAAAATTTAAAGCCATCCCCCTGAATACCAAAGCTACGGTCAATGATATAAGTGAAACAAATAGACACAATGATCCACTTTTCCTGAAAAAATCAAGTTTAGTATTCATCCATGAAACAGCATAAAGCCAGAAAGCTATAAAAACAGCTATTCCTGAAATATTAAAAAACAAGGTTTCTTCTACTGAAAATTTAAATAAATTCATTTTGAATTCACCACCTCAGATATAATCTCTTCAAACTCTCTGGCAAAATATGCTTTTGCTCTGTCTGATTTACCACCAATTATTATCTTATTATTCTCAGGAATCAGCTGACCCCATATTTGTTTTTTTGATCCAAAAGCTATAAATACACCTAAAATTATAAAAAATAAACCAGGATAAATTAAAAAATATCCGGGGTTTGACTTAAACTGCAATCCTGTAAAAGTAACTGTTCCATAATATCCAATATTAATTGGACCCATTTGAAGCATGTCACCTTTATTAATCTTTCCAAGCAATTTTTCTTTTTCAAGATTAGGTGACATTGAATAAACTTCAATTAAATCCTGCAGAACTTTAAACTTCAGTCCTATATCCTTGCTTAAAGGAAGGAATATAACATCCTTCCCATTTATTGTTTCTACAGGAAGTGAAATCTTTTGATCATTAAATGTAGTTTCTGCAAATTTTCCCCAGTTACTCTGATACACATCAAGACCCATAAACTCAAGCGGATTATTAACAAAAATTGTTTTTCTTGCAATTTCAGTTTTATTTTCATCAAGCACAGAGAGATCGCTATACCATTGCTTTGGAGCACCATTATCATATTCTTCACGCCAGGTCTTATTTACTCTGACAAGGTACGGAGAAATCCTGCCAAACCATATAGGCATCTTACTAATTGGTACAACCCAGTTATCAACTTCAGTTGATCTGATTTGATCTGTTCTGCCACCAAGATCCGCAAGATAAAATCCTTCATTTTCAGATAACTGTGCCATGCCATTAAACCCTGTTAAAACGCTTATTGCACAACCAAAAAGTAATGCAAGGATACCAACATGAGTAACAGATGCACCGATTCTATGCCATGCGCCTTTTACAGCTTTAAGTTTATTTTCAGAAAGTACTGTTTTGAATTTTTTTTCTTTAAGTTTCTTTTCAATTTTCCCCAGTAAAGCACTCCCATTTCCATTTACTTCGATATTACAGTTAACCGGCAGCCTTGGTATACTTTCTGCCCTTAAATCAACCGGTAGGGAAAAAGCCAGATACCATTTTGGGAAAACCCTTCTGACACTGGCTGTTATTAAGTTAGCACCAAGCATAGTTAACAACGCCAAATACCACCATGAATGAAAAACATCAGTAAATCCAAGCCCTTTAAGGAGCAGATAATTCTGTTCACCATATTTTTCAAGGAGTTTTGCTCTGCCCACCATTGGCTCTTCTGGCAGAATAGTCCCGATTAACGTTGAAATTGCCAGAAACACGAACAAAGTAATTGCAAGTCTGAGAGATGAAAACTCCTGAACAAAAAAATTCTTAATAGACTTTAAATGTTTTAACATTCCGCAAAATCATTATAGCTGCAGCTTTACATTTAAACTAATTTAGTCTACAAAATCTATCACTGGAATCTTATTAATTAATCGTTTTTCAAATGCCAATTGGTATAGCTTTCTTAAGGCAATTTTTCCCGACACACCATAATCTAAAGTAAAATCATTTACATACATACTGACGAAATTGCTTATCTTTTCTCTGTCATCTTCAAGTTCTCTTGCATATTTTGAAACAGAAGAAATAATTCTATCCTTATTATTCAATGCATATGCAATGCTCTTTCTGATTAAGCAGTTAATTTCTCTTTTACTGGCATCATTAAGGGATCTCCTTATAACATTTCCTCCAAGTGGAACAGGCAAATTTGTTTTGCCAAGCCACCATTCTCCAAGATCAATAATTTTGTGCAGCCCGTGGTTCAAATACGATAACTGACCTTCATGAATTATTAATCCAAATGATATTTCTCCTTTTTTAACAACATCAATAATCTGATCAAAAGGTACAAAAACAGGCTCAAAATCAGATAGCAGTAATTTCAAAAGCAGATAAGCAGTGGTTTTATCTCCTGGAACTGCGATTTTTTGATTTTTGAGGATTTCGAGTGGATTACCAGTAAGCTTTGATTTCGAAACAATAAGAGGTCCATATCCATTTCCTACTGAACCACCACATGATAAAAGCTGATATTTATCTTCTACATCAGGGTATGCAAAAAAAGAAATTGCCTGAACATCATAATTAACAGTATTTGATTCTTTATTTAAACTCTGAATATCCTTTAATTCATGTTCAAATTCAAAATTCTCACTAACAATTAAATTTTCTGCCAAGGCATAAAACATAAATGCATCATCTGCATCTGGACTATGTGCAATTCTGATCTTCTTTTTTAAATTTTTTAAACCGGCTTTTTGCAATTTGTTAGGTTTTTGTCCTTGTTTTTTCTATATGATAGCCCTATATAGAAGGGATATACATTAGTGCTATACCTAATTGTAAAAGACTTTTGGTTTTAGCTTTCAGGGGCATTAAAATTTAGTACTTTTTATCACAGAAGAAAGCAGACAATAAAGGGTAAAGAATTTATAGAAACCACCCAGATTGTTGGTTTTTTTTGCCCCTGGGGCTGATTGTTTTCATTATTAAAAATATAAATAATCGGGCCAGGTCCATTTACGCACATATAATAATGAAGAATACTTCTAAGCAAAAAAATATACTTAGACAGTTCTTGCACTCCTGTTTTTGTCTTGGACTGGCATTTGCTTTTGTATTAAATTCTTTCTTACCTGCATTCACAATCAGTAAGTCAGGCAATAATTCCTTTAACAATCTTACTTATGATGATTTATCAACAATTGCATATGCATATAAAAATGTTTTAAATAATGATTCTCCCTCAAACAAAGAGCTGTTAAATATTGCAGAAGAACTAACTTTAACAGGTCATGAAATTAATATAAAAAATGCCAGAACATTTTTATCCGATAAAGTCAGGAAAAGTCCAAACACAAAAGCACAACTAATTAAAATAGCTTTTAAAAATAAATTCAACACAGATATTCCTGACGGAAAAGCTTTAAGCCTTACAAATACACTGCTTGCTGAAAACAATGATTATCCGGGTATTTATGAAACCATAGAAAACACTGGTTCAAATGATGAAAACAGCTTCCTGTGCGATGTAACAAATCTTGAGTTACTTGATTTTTATATGGCATCACCTCAAATAAAAGCTAGTTTAAAAAATCCATTTAGTTCAGTAACATGGTCTACCCTGAGTTCAAAACAAACTTTACTATCAGAACTTGATCACACTGTACAGGGAAACAAGCTTGCCTGGAATCTCCTTGGCTACCCAACTTCATTTGGATTAACCTATAACAGGGATGGGAAATTTGTAAATGTTACTTCATCACCCGGAGCAACCTCAAATCTTATAGGGATATCATCTGATGCAGCAAAAATTAACAACGAGCTGGTTCTAGGCGGATTTTTACCCTATGCAAGATTTAATCCTTCAGGTAATGAGTACTATTCAGTTGGTGCTGATCCAAAAGGCGGCACAAATAAACCTTACCTCTATGGATTTGACATTTCTGCAAATGACGGGGGGGCAAAAAGATTCAAAGATACATTTGATAATCATTATCCTGGATTTTCCCAGGGGCTTGATGTAACACCTAACGGATTAGTGCTTCTCGGAGTAGAAAAAGGAAATCTTACTGCTGCATGGAAAGAACCAAACAAAGTTCCGTCCTCAATAAACAATATTTCACAGCTTATTGAATTTACAAGAGATTATACAAACCACTTTGAAGTTGATGAAGGAACCGGGAGCAATAATATACTAGCTATAGCCAGCTATGTTTTGCCTGATACTTACAAGTATACAGATATTTTATCAACACTTACAAAAACAAATCCTACAAACCAGTTTGGTTTTACATTGTTCTCTCTTGACCAAAACCAGGATAGTCAGGCAGGTTTAAGTATTGCTTCAAGAACAGATCTATGGGATAAGGACCTGGATAATTTACTGGGACATAAAAATGTATCGCTGGGCGGAATTAAAATAAACAACAACAAACTTTTTATCTCATACGTTGTAAATAAAGGTGTTGATTTTAAAAAGTTCTATGAAATAAATTTTCCAAAATACTTACAGGAGGGAAAAAGCTGGATTGATCAAAACACAGGACTCCCTCCAAACGCATTCAAATTTGAAGATGGACTTTATGATACAAGACTGGCTGTATTTAACATTGTTTATGAAAACAATAAATTACAACTTCAGAAATACACTGACATTTCTACAGTCTTTGATAATCCGGGCTGCAGTGGAAACTCATATGGTGTTAGCGGACCAATAGAAATAAAAGATAAAATATTTGTTGCTGATAAAACTTATGCTCCGGTTATCAGGGCATTTAAGTTTGACAGCAACAGTATATTAAAAATCACTCCTGCAAACAGTCCGTATGTAATAAGACTTAATAACCCAAGAATTGCAAAAGCATTATTTGACTCTAAATACAAGCCGTTAAGCACTGACTTTACTTTCTCAACCTCAATTTCAGACATTGCAATTGATCCTGCTTCAAAAATACTCTTTGTCTCACTGCCATACATAGAAAACAGTATTCAGGATCCAGCCAGCATTCACATAAACGGATTTCTTGGCTCATTCTATTTAACAGACTTAAAGGAAAGATGTTCAAAAATTGCCAGCTCAGAAAGCTGCAGTGATGCACTACAGGAAGATGATAAAGGTGAATATGAAAAAGATTTAGCCGAGGATGAAACTGCCTCCAAGGAAGACAAAGCCGGCAGAAAAAAAGAGTTGAGATATTTATCAATAACAGATGGTGTTTTAACACCAACTATAGCAATAGGCATAAAAATAAATAATCTTACAAATTTCGACCAATCTGAATTCAGATCATATTTTGCTGATGTTGATACTGCAAAATCACCAAAATCACCGGATGATGCATGGGTTGCAACTAGTGCAAGAGGAGTAAATTTTGCTACTGCATTTCTTCTGAACACAAATCCACCAGGGGACTATTACTACCCGTTATTATTGAAAAAAACCGTACAAGTAAAAGAGCAATTTAACATTCTTTCAAGAAGCGGGATAAACACCTACGGCAAATCAATAGCTCTTTCAGGTGACGGGAAAACACTTAATGCAATTACAAATGATGGAAGCATTAAATCCGGCGCACCAGGAGATTTGGCAATCGCTCCTTTTCAAACCGTCCCATCAAGCTTTTCACCTGTAACAGCATGCTCACTACCAGATTCCCCATCCGGTGTTGCATTTTTAGAGAGCAAATCAGACGGACTTCACGAAGCAAACAGCCTTGTGGTTTATTTAAACAACAATCAAACTCCTGTCAGATTACAAAACATTCATGGAAATGTTGAAGAACATAGCTTAGTCATTCCACTCAGAGAATTTACAAATATTCCATTGATTATTGATGAGACTCCTCCGGAAAAACCATTTCCAATCAAATTCAAAATAAATCAGATGAAAATCTCAGGAGCAAAGACTAAGGATGGAAATATTGCTGTATCATATTTTTCTCATAACAGTCTTAAGTCTAAGGTAATTTATTCCTATCTGGACAAAATTCTCGATAAAGTTCTGCCCTCACTTGAAGCCTCAGGTGATTCCCTGGACAGCTTTTTAAATTTATTTTTTAAGACAGCTCAGGGGTTTACATTATTTACAGTTCCGGATGAAGACAGCCTGAGATCAGGTAAGACTGAAACTACCTACAAAAACTTCTATCTGGATAATCTTGAGTCTGGGGCACCTCAGCTTGTCAGCACAGATGGCAAGGGACAAAAGGTAATTGCTGATGTAGAATTCATAAAAGATCCGGATTCAAATGATTTGTACCTGGCATTTTCAACCTATAACATCATAAAAGCTGATCCATTGAAAATAACAACACAAAAGGATCCCAATAAAGACAAAAGTAAATTAGGTAGTAAATCAGATAAAGATGATTTAACCGTACCAGGAATAATCACAAAAGATTTGCTATTAAGTTTAAATGCAGCCACTGTAAAAACTGGAAAAGATGCTCAGGCAGCCGCAAAAGAAGAAATAAATATCTGGGAAAACCAGGCTAAAGAAGGATATGGCTATAACGGCATACTTAACGGGCTTGTACCAAAGGATACCTGGACAGGAAGTGGCACAACACAGGATCCATTTGCTGCAAAAATAAGTGGGAAAGGAAATATCTCAGTTGGCGACGGGGTTTTTAATAGTATAAGAAAATCCAACAGTTACACTCTGGAATGGGTGGGTAAAATTGATTCCTTCCCTGCACCACTTTTTTTCAGGGGGACTGATCAGGGTTTATTTATTGACAAAGATGGAAACATTAATGTGATTTCACAGAACAATGATGTAAAGAATACATATGTAAAAGTTAATCAAAATGAATGGACACAGATTCTTGTGACTAAATCAGCAGATGATTTTGTAAAGCTTTATCGAAATGGTAAATTAGCCTGGTCTAAAGTTACATCTCCTGTTATAGACAGAGCAGTATCAGCTCAAATTGGTTCAGGACCTGCTGAACTTGCAAAACAATTTAACGGAAAAGTACTTGCAGTTAATTTTTACAGCAATGCTCTTTCAGATCAGGATGTTTATGACAATAATTACCTGACAAATTTATCTATCTATACTGAAAAATCAAAAGTTGACACACTTCTAAAACAATCAATATCAGGAGCAAATTGTGGTATCCAAATTAATACTAAGTCAGGTGATTACATAACAATCAGCAAAAAATTAAATCTTTCCTCAAGGTTATTAGCACAAGCCACCCCATCAAAACCTTCTTCTGGTCCAAGTCCTACACCTACACCAGCACCACAAGCATCTCCTGAGCCAGAATCAACATCAAAAGACAATCCAAGTTCAAACAATGAACCATCAGCATCTCCTGAGCCAGGATCAACAAGTGATTCTGGTAATTCATCAGATACATCCAGCACACAATCAATTGCTCCGCAAGATAAAGATTATACAGTTGTTGCTGTTGCAAAAATTGATTCAGATGGTGCAATATTTACCACAAGCAATAATAGTCAGGACGATGGGCTTACACTTTACACAAGAAACAAAATAGCTGGATTTGCACATACAGGACCCAATACCCATGTCGGATCAGAAGGTACAACTAAAGTTGCAGGGAGCAACCAGTGGTATACACTTACAGGTGTCAGAAGAGGAGAAAAATATGAAATCTGGGTAAATGATAAAAATGAATCAAACAACACACTACTTAAAGGAGAACTAGATCTATTAGCTTATCCTTTCCAAAACAATGAAAGCCTGTTAATAGGTAAAAATCCATTATCAGGAAATAATACTGGTCAGTTCACCATACAGGATATAAAAATATTTGACACTGCTCTTTCAAAAGAAGAAATCATTCAGCTTTCTCTGAACAAAGATTCAATTCCTGTTTCTGCAAAATCAAACCTTGCTTCCTGGCTAAAAGCTAATGAAGTTATAAATAATCCCATACCTGTGTATAGTTTTAATAGTCAAAAAATACTTACAGAAAATACTTCCTATGAAGCAGTCTTAAAAGGATCCGGCTTTGGTAAATGCTCGACTTCGGATGTAAAATCCAAATCTTCAACCCAATCAACAAAATCAAATACAGATGTGTTATCTATTGACGATATTTCCCTGAGTGATTCATATATAAAAGGGGGGAAGATTACAATTCCTGTAAGTGCAAGCGGGACAAATAAAGGCATTGTAATTAAAGCAGAAGGACTTCCTCAGGGATTAACTTTTGATTATGATTCTAGCGATGAAACTAATAATGCAGGAATCCTGTCAGGAAAAATCAATACAACAGGTACATTTACTATTACCTTTACAGCCAGTGACAGTAAAGATGTAAAGTCCGAGGCTAAAGAAATATCAATAAATGTAGTAGAAGCTACTAAGTCTGGTAGTAACAGACCACCAACAATTAAAGTACCTTTTAATAGCAAAGATATTTACGAAGGAGAAAATCTTCTTTTTTCAATACCAATGACTGATCCTGACGGAGATAATACAAGCCTGGTAGTATCAAATCTTCCCGGAATACCACTTTACCTCCCATTCCCCGGACTTAATCCGCTAATTAAAGGTTCAAATGGTATCGATGTTAACTTTGGAACAGGGATAGTTTCAGGTACTCCAAAACGGATTGCAAAAGAAACAGGCACAGCAGTTAATTCATATGCTGTCGAAGTAAAAGCAGTAGATGGATTCGGTGCTGAATCAGTACCAGAAATAATCACCCTAACCTTCATAAACAGAAACAAAACTCCTGAATGGACTTCAGCACTTACTGCCTCCAATAAGCAAAGTGTTGATATAGATGAAGGAATTAATTTCTCAGCAGATCTAAAAATAAAAGCAAAAGATCCTGACAATAATCCTATAAGATACAAAATAACAGAAGTTGAAAACTTAAAAACAGATAATTCATTTGGTGGACCCGGAGCTCCGGGTGGGTTTGGTGACTTTGGAGGATTTGGTGGTGGACCAGGTGGTTTTGGTGGACCAGGTGGTTTTGGTGGACCAGGTGGATTTGATGGACCGGGTGGATTTGGCGGACCGGGTGGATTTACAGATCCCAATGACCCAGGTGGAAAATTCAATAATAACAACTCTCCTGGAGGTTTTGGGGCTGGGGGTTTTGGGCAGCAGGCAGGTGGTACATGCTCAAACCCACTCGATAATAATAATGGTGGTGGTACTGGCGGCGGCGGGACTGGTACTGGCGGCGGGACTGGTACTGGCGGCGGCGGGACTGGCACTGGTGGTGGTGGAACTGGCACTGGTGGTGCTGGAACTGGCACTGGTGGTGGCGGAACTGGCACTGGTGGTGGCGGAACTGGCACTGGTGGTGGCGGAACTGGCACTGGCGGTGGCGGAACTGGCACTGGCGGTGGTGGATTCGGTGGACCTGGTGGATATTATGGAAAAGTGAAATTTCTAAATAAAATTAAAAAAGATTTACTGCAGGTTTTCCCCAGCTTTGGACCTGGTGCTGGAGGTACCGGTCTAGGAGCACTTCCAGGACTACCTGTCCCTTTTTCTACTCCCGGCAACAGTTCCAGTGAAGAAGATGATCGTTTCATAAATGATCTTCACGAACTCGGTATAGAATTCGATCGAACCACAGGCAGATTTTATGGAAAAACATTAGATGTTACCGGAAAGTATAAACAGCCAATCGTTTCATTCCCAATAAAAATAATCGGGACAGATGATGATTATTTAGGTGATACTTCTGTTCAAACCATTACACTAAATATCAAAGATACAAATCACGCACCAGAATTAGTGGATTTACCCGGAGATCAAAGAGTAGAGGAAGGTAAAAAGTTTTCAATAACTATTAAAGGTAAAGATATAGATGGAAACAAACTTAAATTTTCTGTTAAAGGGCTGCCAGATAAAAATAATCAGAGTTTTGGAATTGAATTAAAAGAGAGCCAGGATTCAAATAATCCAAACAATAGCACCCTTGAAATAACAGGTATTCCCAACGGAATCTCAGATGCATACGAAAGTCATGAAAAAGAATTCACCATCAAAGTAAAAGGAGACGATGGAAGAGCATATTCTGATGAAGCTGTATTTAAAATAAAATTTATTGATACAAACAAACTACCTGAAGTCATTAAAAATCCCCCGGATTTTGATCTGGAGGACAATAAGCTAATCACTGAAGAGATAAATTTATCACCCTATGTTACAGATCCTGATCCAAATGATCAGGGTAAACTTAAATTTTTTATCAGCTGTTTACCTGACGGGTTACAACTTGACAGAGATACCGGAAAAATAAGTGGCACACCAAATGGAATAACCAGGGATAAAGAAGATGTGGATCTCACTATAAAGTTCTATCCATGGGATGGTCACTTTGAAGGATATTCAAAAACGGTAGGAGAATTCAAATTTAAGATTAAAAAACCTGCAGGAACATTTAGACAGTTTAATTCCAATACACTTGCAGATATTTCACCAGCATCAGTCGATGTTACACAAGTAAGCTATACACCAGAAATGCTTCGTAAACCAAAATTAATTTACCTGGACGGAGTCCCTTTAATATTTGATCAAGCCCAAATAAATAATATTAAATCGGCAGGAGAAATAATAAACCATTACTACAAGCCCAATAATAATACTTCAGGCAAAAAATCTATCAATGGCGCAATAGCACTAAAAGAAAATAATAAATATTACTTTACAGGCACCCAGCTTGCACAAGTTACTTATGCTTCCACAAGCTCTACTACAAGTGGTTGTACCAGTAACAGCCAGTGCTCAACAAACCAGGCATGTATAAATGGTGCATGCCTAGCCTGTACCGCTGATTCACAATGTGACAGCGGGAAAATCTGCTGCACTGGTTCTTGTGTAAGTGGTAATTGCTGTACATCTGCTGCATGTAGTGTATATGGTAGTAACTATACTTGTGAGAACTATTCCTGTAAGTCTGGTACAGGCACAAGCACCTCTAATGTGTGCGAATTTATAGACGACGATGGAAGCCAGTCATCAGGATCAGGAATTGGTGGAACAACCACAACAACTACTGGTACAGGTCCAAAATCTACAGGCACTTCCACGACATCTTCTACATCTTCCACAACATCCTCTACATCTTCCACAACATCTTCTACATCTTCCACAACATCTTCTACATCTTCCACAACATCTTCTACAGGAGGTACTGCCCCTACTCCTTCTTATACTCCTAGTGGCGGCGGTGTCCATCTTCCTCCTCCTCCTTCTCCTGATGACACCCCTCCTCCTCCAGGTCGTATAGCAGCTTTCTATAAAGCAAAAATAGACTCTATCGTTTCTGGTTCTTCATATACATATCAATCAGCTCCCCCATCACCATATACATACCAACCAACTACATCATCAACTCCTAGCAACTCTTCACCAACATCTCCAACTACAACATCCTCTTCACCTACTAGCAGCTCCCCGTCAACCAGTCAATCAGGCGATGGAACACTTCAATGCTCTCAATGTGCTGACGAGCTGAGAGACTTTTCTGACTGTGTAAAATGTAATATTTGCGTAACAGAATTAAAAGTTTGTAAGAATTTGAAAAACTGTGATATATGTTGCCCACATCCAAAAATAGAAAAAGATAAGAGAGAGATTGTACATCTGGATGCTTTAAATATTAACGGTGAAAAAGAAGGCTCCAGTAAGGTAGAAACTGCTATAGAAGGTGCATTTTCCAGAAGAACCAACTGGATAAATATTAAAAATAAAAATCAAGTGGCATTATTAAAAGACTTTGATTTTGACTCATCCAGCAACTGGAGTGGTGATGCATTTAACCCGCTGGCGCTATCGTTAGGCAGCACTAAAGACAGAGTTATTTTACCTGCTTCATTTACTGCTCCACTTATTAATCCAAACATTTATTCACTTGAACTCTTTGTATACATACCAAAAAACATCTCCTCAAAATCATGCATATTCTCAAGAGGTGAAGGAATAAAAGTAGCAGTAAATTCAAAATATAATCTGCTCATTGAAGATAAAGATACAAAGATCCAGCTTGATCCTAACAGCTGGTACCATATCCTGATTTCAAAAAATGAAAAAAATATTTCAACAGTATTTATAAACGGTAAAAAACAAAGCTTCTCGGAAAATTTAAGTTACGTTACTAAAAATGATACTGAAAGTATAATCGGTGCATGCACAAATAATACTGATAGTTTTAACGGTAAAGTTGCATACCTCAAACTACACCAGGATTCGATTGAAAGTGAAACTGAAGCTAAGGAACTTTATAAAAATGCACAAGGAAGATTACCATTTAAATCAGATACCTCCTCCTCCTCCTCCTCTTCCTCAGGAGGTTCAAAAGCTGCCTTTACATCAGCTTTCTCTGACATTATTCCACCCGGAATTAAGGCAAATCTAACTGATAAAAATGAACTTGTGGCAGGAAATAAAATAAGCGCAATAGTAGTTGATGCAGGCGGACTTACAGAGGGTACGAACCCTGGCAGTCAGATAAACAATCCATCATGTACACTCGGGGGAATTAATGCTGATATTGTATCAGCAACTGATTTGCAGCCTAGTTATTCAGGTATAACATTTAATACCTTTAATAACGAACAAAAGGTTGTCCTTCCCTTGAAACAAAAACTCTCACAGTGGAGCGTTGAAATATTATTAAAGAGACTTGGTACAAGCAAATCAGGAGCATTTACACGAGCCACATCAGGTATCAGCAGACATGATGAAGGTACTGGCGGTGGCGGAACTGCTACTGGCGGACAGGGAGGTACAGGACAATTTGGAGATACAAAAGATAGAACAAATACTGAAGCTGTTTTAAGCACAAATGAAAATAAAGGGCTGTATATAATTGATAATAAACTTGAACTTAAACCAGTAAATCTAAAAGGTACATCTTCACTGACATCACTTAAATGGACACATATTGTAGTCACCTGCGATGGTAGCAACACAAGAATCTATATAAATGGCTCACCTGATGCAATAGGAGGCACTTTTGACTTTGATTTCACAAACTCCATACTTGGAAATGATAATAATAACCAGGCTTTAGATGCTGATATTGCAAACCTGGTCATCTATAACAGGGTATTATCATTTGATGAGATTTCAAGAAACAGTCGTCTTCAAAAAACACCATTTAAAGAAGAAGGAATTATAGGCTGGTGGAAATTTGAAGAAACAGGGGGAACCACTGCAAGGAATTCAGTTGATGATTCTTCAAGTGCAACACTTGTAGGCTTCAAAAATCCAAACCTCCCTACAAGAGGAAAATCCTACCTGTACAATGCAAAAGCATATGAATTTGAAGTCCCTGAAATTACTTCTAATGCACAGGATCAGTATGTGAATCTTCTATGTTCATTGTCTGATTCTTCACAGAACAAAATCTCGGACGAAATAGAGGGAAGAGTTTTGTTATTAAGCGCTTTCTCCAATAACAACTCATCAAGCAGCGGGGGCAGCAAATCTTTATTGAGTGAAGTCCCATATTGTGATGGAACAACTCCTAAATGCATAACAAATTCTTACACTCCAAAATGTCTGTTTGGCAGAGGAACCGTTGAATGTAAAGATAGGAATTTAACTTGTTGCTGGAATAAAAAGTGCTTCAATGAAAATATTACATTTACCTGTGAAGCACCTTCCGGCACATCGCTTTCCGGTACAAAATCCAATACCAAAGAGACAACAACCTCTTCAGCTACAAAGGACATAGTAAGTACTTTCGGAGATGAAGACGATCTAGTTACATTAGATAATGGGTACCTGCTTACAAAATCAAATGAAAATCCTGCTATAAGAGCTGCCAAATTCCTAAGACAGGTAGCATGTACTGAGGCACAGGGAGAATATGTAGTAGAAGGATATGATCCTTTAAAGAATAGCCCTGAAAAATATGTTTACAGTCAAAGCAATCTTTATATTTATAAACTAATTAATGACAATAATTCATTTGATCTTAAGTTCATAACACAGCTGAAAAATTCTATAAAACTTGCATCAGAATGTACAAAACCTGTAGATGCAGCACTTGCTGGTAGAACAATCTGGGATCCAGTTATAAATCAGCTTATAGTAGTAGGAAGTAACGGAGTAAACATAGCTGGAATATATGATATTAATTTTAAAGCAGCAAAAGATGAAAATACATACTCTGATTTCCTGAAAGAAAGAGGAAAAATTAATATTGCACCAATAAACCAGGGTTCAATTACAGGAGCAGATTTAACAAAGAGCTATGAAAATAAGGTTCACTACCTGACACTTACACTTGCCAACGATAATAAATATGATTATGATTTTGTACTGTTCCCCATAGTTGAAGATCCAAATCTTCCCTCGCAGACAAAGCAGGATTCACAGGCACAGACTACTGAAGACAAAATTAAAAAAGGAAATAAATCCGGTGAAGAAGGTAGTCTGCAGGCAAATTTAAATGCAGGCGGACAACAAGTTATAGTCGCAGGAGGAGGGTTTGTAAATCCAGGCTCTCAGGCAGATCCATTTGGTGATGGTAAAGGAGGAGAACAACGGGAAGGAAAAGCACAGGATGGGGTCAAAGGGAAAGGATCTGACATAGTAGATAAAGCAAAAGATAAAATCAAAGACAAAGATGATCTTAAAGAACAAAGCAGTTCAGGCTCAACAAGTTCATCAGGAGATACAGGGACATCCAGTTCAGGTGGAAACAAAAAAGATGAATGCTCTGAATCAAAAGACTGTCTGAAGCTTGGTTCTGATTATAAGGGTGCATTCTGTCTGGATATTAATGGAACCGGAAAATGCATAAAAGACCCATATGAAAAAATCAGCAAAAAAGGATTCAGAAGGACAGGAAGATGTCTTCAAAAAGAAATAAGAATTGATGGGAAGAAGAAAGGAAAAGACGGCGAAGTATTTTGTGTCAGAGTTATATCAGCTGGTTCTACAACAAATAAAGAAAAACTGGAATTTAAAGCCGTGCCAGATACAATTCAGAACACTGACCCGGCAAAAAAGGTTGAAGAAAAATCTCCTGACAAAGCGTTTTACCAGAGGGGGCAACCATCAAACCTAACAATAAATAAAAATCAGTTTATAGATAAAGGATCTCTTAAAGCAAAATTAAGAGATCCTTCTAGTAATAAAGCTGTTTCAGATAATATTAAAACTAAATCTATTAAAGCATCTAAATTGATTGGGGAATTCCTTGATGGGGCATTTTTCGGAGATACTCTTGATTTTACAAGGAATGAAATAGTAACTGTCCAGGACAAAAAAAGTGGTGGGGAAAGTTGTAAAAATTTTGTTGGTTGTGATTATAATGAAGGATTCTTCTGTCTGGGTTCTGAAGAGAAGGATGAAAGTGCAAGCTGCAGGTTTGTCTGCACAGGGTGTAAGGTAGCATCCGGACTGGATGCAAAGGGTGAATCGCTTTCTTGTCCAGAAAATCTCTTTGATACAGGGATAAAAGATCTGTCAGGCAGAAAAATTTGTTCACCAACAAAGCTTGCAAAATTTTCAAACAGAGAAGACAATATTCCTGGCAGATGCAGCACATCAAAAGACTGTCAGAAGGATGAGTTCTGTGCATTTATTCAGAACGATGGAAAAGCAGAAACTGATTGTGCGCCATTTAACTGTGATGGATCTTTAATTACAGCCACCTCGTGCCCTGTTTTTCCTGCTGAATATTTTGAACTTGCTAATGGACCTGAAGGAAAATTATGCTGTCCTTACTCTGACATATTAGCTCAGAACAACAATTCAAGCAGTTCAGGCGGAGAAGGATCAAGCTCTGGTGGAGAAAGCAGTTCAGGCGGAGAAGGATCAAGCTCTGGTGGAGAAGGATCAAGTTCTGGTGGAGAAAGCTCAAGCGGTAGCACTTCATCAGGTAGCTCAAGTGGTTCAACATCTTCTTCAGGAGGTTCAAGCAGTAGCTCTTCATCTAGCTCAGGCGGCAAACCAAGCAGTTCTGGCGCTCCACCTCAGCAAGGATATTCAATAATTCTTGTAACAAATACTCCGGAAATCTATAAAGCAACCCTGAAAGGCAGAGCAAACATTAGTGGGAAAGAATCAAATTTAAAAACATTAATTACTTCACAAAATACAAATATTGGACAAAGTACTACCCTATCTGCAAATACCAACATACAAGCAGCAAAAGGCGAGGACAAAGATCTTCATACATATTATGGAGGTGAACCTATTTCTATTTCTCTTTTTATAAAAGGTCCACCAGGCTCAAGACCTCAGGACATAACTTCTTATTCAATACTTGTAACAGCACAGGAAAAATCAGGAAGTGAAAATGTAGATCCATTTGTAGCAAATCTGGTTCCTCTCCAGGTGAAACCACTGGATGTAGCATCTACAACAGATATAAGGAATTTTTTCAGAAACCCTCCGCCTTTATATCTAGCAGCGCTGAGAGAAAATCCAAGCGGAACTGTAAGAGTAGCTGACGGAGACCTTTTCAGATTTACATTACCTGATACAAGATATCTCGGCATAAGATCAGATAAAATAATTTTAATAAAACCAGGAGACACAGTCGGAACAGCGCCAGAGAATAAATGTAAAAGTGACAAAACATGCGGGAATGATATTGAAGCATGTATTGCATTTCAGAGCTGGAAATTTACCAAAGGAAGCCAGCTTGCAAATGCTTCATGTAAAGGAGACCTGCCTTTAGAACTTGCAAGTGAATTATCCAGCTCATCAAGCGGTGGTGGTGAAATTCCTGGTCCGGCATGTGATGCACAGACAAAACAAATAAGCTGCAAAACAACAAATGTGGTTTATGTACCTCACTGTGACAAACTGCTCAGAGCTGACTGTTCCAAGGAAGGAAGCCCTATCTGTAAAGAGAACGAGTCAGGATCCTCATCAAGCGGCGGACAGGAAATAACCGAAAAACCACGTTGTGTAAAGCTTTCTGAAAGTGCCGATTTATACTGCAATGATGTTTCAGCATTTGAATATGACTCAAAATTTGAAGCAGCAAAGTGTGTAAATGATTACTGTACCAGCTCTATTTCACCACAGAAGAAAAAAGATTGCTGTGCAGCATGTGCCTCCGCATACAAAAAGATAACAAAAACAGATTTTGACCAGTCCAAATACAAACCAATACTAAGTTGTTTGGATGGGTATGAAGGCGGTATCTGTGGTTTTAATAAAATGGAAGCCTGCGTACAACAGGAATGTTACTCAAAACCTGAAGATTCAGAAGATTTTGATACATGCTGTCTGAGCGGAAATACTGAAGCAGAAAAAATAAATGAACTTATAAGAAACAGCAAGCTTCAAAAAGATGCAGGAGCTGTCTATAACATAATTACATTTAAACAGGAAGAAAACCGTTCACCGGTAAAAATTCAAAAATCTGCAGAGGATATAATTTCACAAAACATAGAGCTTTTACTTCCAAGTGACCCCCAGATCGGAAAGATTAATATAAAAGCTTCTATGAAAGATAAAAAAGGTAAATCATACAGTGCTGATCTGAGAATTGCTGTTGTCCCCGGGAAAATAAAAGCTGATGAAATAAAAGTCGCAAAAGATGATGAAGCAAAACAAAGAGCAGTATGTAATGAACCGGTTATTTCATCTCTAAAAGTTGCAAGCGGAGGAAGTTTAACTGCTGAAGCAAATCAGGCGACAGAAATTGACATTATTGCAACAGATCCTGACAGTGACATAGTTTCATTCAGTGTTACAGGCGGTAATTCTGATTTCTCAATAATAGACAAAACAAAAGATTCAGGTTATAACTTCACATCAATTGTCGGCACACCAAAAACACCAGGCAAACTGACTTTTATTGCAAAAGCTGCTGACAAATGCGGTAAATCCAGTACATTTACATTTGATCTTATAGTTACTGAACCACAAGCTCAAGCAATCACTGCTAATAATCAGGGACAAACCCAAACTGGCAAAGAAGTTAAAGATGACGTACCTAAAGTAAGCAATCAGTCAGTATCCAGATCCTGGCTTCCAAATACAGTTAAAGTTGAAGAGAAATCACTCACACAGACTATAGATGGAAAACAAAACGTAGTAAAAACAATAGACGTGCAACCCCTCAGAACATTTATAAGCGGTTCAAAGATCTCCATAGAATTAAGCTCACCTATTGATGTTCTGAATCTTAATCCTGCTTCACTAAAAACAACCTGGGTATCAAATAAAAACAAACAAACAGTGTTATCAGTCCCGCTAAGACTACTTCCCAATGGTGTAATCAAACTCTCATTATCAATTGACAAAAATGAACCTGAAGGTACTGCAAAAATTATTGTTTCAAGTGTAAAAGATGATAAAAACATTTTGGCCCAGGCAGAAATAAATGTAACCAAACCAAAGGTTATTACCAAATTAAATGGTAAGCTTTTTGAATCCCCGGTTGCCTTAAAATCAAGTATTATTAAGGATTTTAGCGATAAGCTAAATTATCAAATTGTCATAACAGGTAGAAATTTCATTGGAAGAAGAGCAAAAATAAATAACTCAAAAGTTATCATTCCAAAGAAAAATAGTTTCGGTTTTTCAAAACTGACAGTAGCAGAATTTAGGAATCCAGGAATTGCTGTTACCAGGATGATCATTAAAGAGCATAATACTGTACTTGTCCTGAATATAAGATTAACAAAAGATTACAGAGGTGGTGATGAAGAACTTTATATTTCAACTCCTGCTGGTCAGACCTTTACTGTAATAAAAATTCCATCTGTTACAGAGTAAGAAAAAATACAAAAAAAACAATTTCGAAATCAGATATTTACCACATAAAAAATATGGCCGAATTTGGTATGTAGCACCGGCCGATAAATCCATAAAACAGCTTAAATTTCAAGTACAAATTTATCTTTGTTTTGCCACCTACTGCTACCCAAATTCAAAGTGCTAAAACATCAAATAACTGTGAATAAAACGGTTAATTTATGGTAAAACCCACAAGTACCACAAGTACTATTTGATAAAATTTTTTTCATTTTTTGATAAGAAATTGTGTGAATTCACACCGAAAGCCGGCATTTTTTGATAAAAAGTTGAATGGTAACCCTTGCTGGGTGTGATTATTGCACATCAAGGTCTTTTTACTTAGCAAACCTATAACATTCTACTAGTACTTATAGGGGGTTTCTCAACTAAACGAACGATACGAATCAGGTTTGTAAGGAGGGCTGTCGGGCACATAAGTAAAGAAGATTGAGATTTCTCTGCTAAGAAAAACCCCAATCGCTTATTTTTATAAGCAATTCGGGCCAAAAAGCCTGAAAAACAAATCTAAGTCAGTAGAGGTCTCCCTAAATTTGAGAGGATAGTTTTGGAAAGAAAGATCAAGAAATTTCTGACTCAGTCAATACGAGCCCTGGTGGCTTTACTATTCTCTTTTGAAATTTTAATTGGATATTTTTGGCCTACCATGGCATTAGCGCAACAACCAGCGTTAAAAGTTCAAAATACAAAACAAGAAAGTACTGATGCCAATGTAAGCTGTTCAATTGCAGAAAAATATGCAATTGTTTATTCATACAACAGCGCAATCGGTAAAGAACCTGATTTAAGAATTGTTAACCTGATCTGCATAGCTCTGAAGAAAAAGAAAAGAGCAGTTGTTTATGAAACAGTTATAAATTACTTAAAATCAATTCTTGAAAAGAATGACAACCTAAGAGTTCAGGCAGGATTAAATGCTTACAATTCTGTTTTTGGAAGAAGTCCAAATAAATCACAGATGGAGCTTTTAAACCAGATAATTTTTGAAAATATTTATTCGTTCAGCGAACTTAGAGTATTGTTTGATTTAAACAGAGATACTTTCCTTGCCCTTGATGATGAAAAAGATTTTGATACTCAGAAAAAGAAAGATTTTGAAATTGCTTCAAAAGGAGAAAAAGTCCAGGAAGCTCAGGTTGAAAAGGTAGAAAGACATACAAAAGCACTGGTTAAAAAAGATGACGGAACACTGGCAAATTCAGATTTTTGTTCATCGATACAAGCAAACGCTGTATTTGAAAAAGCAATTTCAGCTACTGTAGACAGTTCTCTTTTATTTCTTGATAACCAGATTGATATTGATGCAGGTCATGGACCTGTATCTGCTGACACAGCAACAGAAATTGGTTCCGTTGATCCCAAAACAATCTCAGCTATAGCAAAATTCAGAGGTGCAAAAGATTTCAGTCTGTTAACAAAAATCACCGCAGGAAATTTTAGCTCAACAACAATAAGCGATGGAACAGCATATGGTTCAAATCCATTTATTAATTCAAGTTCTTTCCCAAAACAAAGAGTTGAATTAAACGGTGAAACTATAAAACTAAATCATTTTACAGCCAGCCGGCAACAGGATGCAGAAACACAACAGGCTTTATTTGGAAATGTTGCAACTGTAGTGGGAACCGGAGCAAGCTATAACAACATAACTGTTCAGGGCGAGTCTGACATTATTCTCAACGAAGCCAGTGATGTAGTTGGAGTTGCTCCTACATTTGACGATCAAAATAAGGCTGTTACATTAATCAGAGCAAATGACAAAGCTGGACAAGCTATTGAAGCTCTTGGCGTAGTAAAAGCTTCAGGTAGTCTGATTTCTACAAGCTTGGGTCTTGCAAATCTATTTAACATTACTGCAAAAGCAAAAGGCAATGTAGTTGTACATAACTTCATAAGTCTGCCATCAAAAACCATCAGAACAGGTGCAACTGAAAACTTTAAAGATATTAAAATCGGTACTTTATCATTCCACCATAGACTTACAGAAAACCTTGAAAAACTTGGACAGCCACATGGATCAACAGAACCTGAAGCTTTTGGTCCAGGATTTAGTGTATTCAATCTCAATACAAAAACAGATAAATTTAACAAAGCATATCATTTTGTTGGAACTGAACCTACCACTACAAGTTCACTCAGCTTTACTAAGAAATCCTTCACTAGCTTAAATCCTGCAGGTACAACAGTCTTCACAGGAAACGAGGTTGTTGATTATGTTTTACCATTTGTTGATCCTCTCTATCCGGATGATCATTACATTGCTATTTCATATCACAAACAAACAACAGAAGGTGGCACATTAAAATTCACACCTCCTTCAGAAGGCGGTGGTAGTATTGAACCTCCTCCTGAAGAACCTCAAGGCGGTGGCGGATCAACTACTTCTACAACTGGTGGCAGCAAAGAACCTCCTGCAGAACCATCTGGTTCATCAACAACTACTACTGGTGGCAGTAAAGAACCTCCTGCAGAACCATCTGGTTCATCAACAACTACTACTGGTGGCAGTAAAGAACCTCCTGCAGAACCAGGTGAAGGTGGCGGCGGTACTGAGCCTCCTCCTCCAGACGGCGGTGGCGGCGGTACTGAACCTCCTCCTCCAGACGGCGGTGGCGGCGGTACTGAACCTCCTCCTCCAGACGGCGGTGGCGGCGGTACTGAACCTCCTCCTCCAGACGGCGGTGGCGGCGGTGGGGAAGCTGGTGGATACGCAGCTCCT
>Ga0080064_1000712_pt1 | contig 80911 bp, 75 predicted proteins | sample Subgrocontami54m_FD_69260 | JGI IMG/M metagenome (GOLD analysis project Ga0080064, IMG submission 69260) | Subsurface groundwater microbial communities from S. Glens Falls, New York, USA - GMW46 contaminated, 5.4 m (SPADES assembly) (version 2) ... | reverse complement strand
GCCAAGGCCGGCCCCGAGGTCGTGCCCCCCTCCCCGCTTGTGCCGCGCAACGACCCGACTCTCATGTTCACCAACGCCGGCATGGTGCAATTCAAGAACGTCTTCACCGGCGTGGAGAAGCGCCCTTATGTGCGCGCGGTGACGGCGCAGAAATGCGTGCGGGCGGGCGGCAAGCACAACGACCTCGACAACGTGGGCTACACCACGCGGCATCACACCTTCTTCGAGATGCTCGGCAACTTCTCCTTCGGCGATTACTTCAAGGACCGCGCCATCGAACTGGCCTGGAACCTGGTGACCAAGGAATTCGGCCTGCCGAAGGATCGCCTCCTCGCCACTGTCTATATCGACGACGACGAGGCCTTCAATCTCTGGAAGAAGATCGCGGGCCTGCCGGAGTCCCGGATCATCCGCATCGCGGGCGCGGACAATTTCTGGGCCATGGGCGACACCGGCCCCTGCGGGCCCTGCTCGGAAATCTTCTACGATCACGGCGACACGATTCCCGGTGGCCCGCCCGGCTCGCCCGACTCCGAGGGCGACCGTTTCGTCGAGATCTGGAATCTTGTCTTCATGCAGTACGAGCAGCTCGCCGGCGGCAAGCGCGTGAACCTGCCGCGACCGTCGATCGATACCGGCATGGGCCTGGAACGCACGGCCGCCGTGCTGCAAGGCACCCACGACAATTACGCGACCGACCTCTTCCGCACGCTGATCCGCGCGGTGGCCGAGGCCACCGGCGTCGACGCCGACGGGCCGAAGAAGGTTTCCCATCGCGTCATCGCCGACCACCTGCGCGCCAGCTCGTTCCTCATCGCCGACGGCGTGCTGCCCTCGAACGAAGGCCGCGGCTATGTGCTCCGCCGCATCATGCGCCGCGCCATGCGCCACGGCGAACTGCTGGGCGCGCGCGATCCGCTGATGTGGAAGCTCGTGCCGGCGCTGGTGCGCGAAATGGGCGCGGCTTATCCCGAATTGCAGCGCGCCGAGGCGCTCATCACCGAAACGCTGCGGCTGGAGGAAACCCGCTTCCGCCGCACGCTGGAGCGCGGTCTTGCGATCCTCGACACCGAAACGAAGAACCTCAAGCAGGGCGACAAGCTCAAGGGCGAAACCGCGTTCACGCTGTACGATACCTTTGGTTTCCCGCTCGATCTCACGCAAGACGCGCTGCGGCCGCGCGGCATCGGCGTCGATATCGACAGCTTCAAGGCCGCCATGGAGCAGCAACGCACCAAAGCCCGGGCGTCATGGTCGGGTTCCGGTGAAGCGGCAACGGAAGGCGTTTGGTTCTCTCTGCGCGAAAAAATCGGCGCAACCGAATTCCTCGGCTACGAAACCGAGAACGCGGAAGGCGTGGTCACCGCGCTGGTGCGCGACGGCAAGGAAGCGGGCGAGCTGAAAAAGGGCGAGACCGGCGCGGTCGTGCTCAACCAGACGCCGTTCTATGCGGAGTCCGGCGGCCAGGTCGGCGATACCGGCGTGATGAGCGCCGACGGCGTCCGCTTCCGCGTCACCGAGACGCAAAAGAAGGCGGGCGATGTTTTCGTGCATGTCGGGACGGTGGAGCAAGGCACGCTCAAGCCTGGCGCGGCGCTGGCGCTCGACGTCGATCATGCGCGGCGCGCGACCATCCGCTCCCATCACTCCGCCACCCACCTGCTGCATGAAGCGCTGCGGCAGGTGCTGGGCGATCACGTCGCGCAGAAGGGCTCGCTGGTCGCGCCCGACCGGCTGCGCTTCGATTTCGCGCATCCCAAGCCGGTTACGCCTGAGGAGATCGAGCGGGTCGAGGATATCGCCAACGACATCGTGCTGCAGAATGCGCCGGTGACCACGCGGCTGATGGCGGTGGATGACGCCATCGCGTCGGGCGCGCGCGCGCTGTTCGGCGAGAAATACGGCGATGAAGTGCGCGTGGTCGCCATGGGCGAAAGCGGCAACACCTTGGGCTGGTCGGTCGAGCTGTGCGGCGGCACGCATGTGCGGCGCACCGGCGACATCGGCGTGATCTCGGTGATCGGCGAAAGCGCGGTGGGCGCGGGCGTGCGCCGCATCGAGGCGCTAACCGGAAAAGCCGCGCGCAAGCACGCGAACAGCATCATTCAGGTGGCGAAGTCCGCCGCCTCGGAGCTGCGCGCGCCGCTGGAAGAGATGCCGGCCCGTCTCGCTGGCCTGCTGGACGAGCGAAAGCGGCTGGAACGCGAACTGGCCGACACCAAGAAGAAGCTCGCCATGAGCGGAGGCGGCGCGGCCCAGAGCGGCGGCGCGGACGGCGTGCGCACCGTCGGCAACGTGAAGCTGCTGGCGCGCGCCGTGACCGGCATCGACATCAAGGACCTCAAGAGCCTCGCCGACGAAGGAAAGAAACAAGTCGGCTCGGGCGTGGTCGCGATCGTCGGCGTCACCGATGAAGGCAAGGCGGGGATCGTCGTCGGCGTCACGCCCGATCTCACCGCGCGCTATAACGCCGTCGATCTCGTGCGCAAGGGCGCCGAGGCGCTGGGCGGCAAAGGCGGCGGCGGCCGTCCCGACATGGCGCAGGCCGGCGGGCCGGACGGATCGAAGGCCGACGCGGCGCTGGCGGCGATCGAAGCGGCGCTGGGCACATAAACCGGCGAACGAAGCCCGGCCAAGGCACCACCCTAGGATTTACAACCATCGCGGGCGTGCGATATGAGTCCGGCCATGACGGGCCCGACAAAAATATCGTCCGCCTACCTCGCCATGCAGCAGGAGCTGCACAAGAATCCCAATTACGGGGTCGCGTCGCTTGGCATGGCGCCGGTCGTCAAGCAGATCATGCAGCAATGCGGCGCTAAATCGCTGTCCGATTACGGCGCGGGGAAATGCAACCTGCGGCGCGGGTTGCGGGAAAACGGCATGACCGATTTCGAATACTTTCCTTATGACCCCGCCTTTCCCGAATACGGCGAACCCAAGCCCGCGGACCTGGTCTGCTGCATCGACGTGCTGGAGCACATCGAGATCGAATTTCTGCCCAATATCCTCCAGGACCTTAAGCAGATCACGCGGGCAGTCGGCTTTTTCTCGGTCCATACCGGTCCCGCCATCAAGGTGCTGGCGGACGGACGCAACGCTCACTTGATTCAGCAGCCAAGCTCGTGGTGGCTGCCGAAGTTGTGCGAGCATTTCGAGATCGCGCATCTGCAACGCAGCACCGGCGGCTTCTGGGTCATTGCCGAGCCGCGTAGGGTTCACTAGCGCAATCCGGCGAAAGCCTGCCCCGGACTTGATCCGGGGTGGGAACCGGTTCGCCGGTTGTTCTCCGATTTCACCCCGGCGCCGCTTCTCGCTATGCTCGACGCGAACGTGCTTGAGCGACGGCCCAACGCGAAGGAGACGAGGTGGAGCACGGCGCCTGGCTGAAGGATTTCGTCGTCTTCCTCGCGGCGGCCGGGCTCGTGGTGCCGCTGTTCCACCGCGCACGCATCGGCGCGGTATTGGGCTTCCTCCTGGTCGGGCTGGCCGTCGGCCCTTATGGTCTCGGCCGGCTGGTGAGCGACTATCCCTGGATCCGCTACCTCACCATCGAGGATCGCGCGCGGGTCGAGCCTTTCGCAGAGCTCGGCATCGTGTTCCTGCTCTTCCTTCTCGGCCTCGAATTGTCAGCCCGGCGCTTGTGGCAGTTGCGCCGCTTCGTGCTCGGCATCGGCGGCTTGCAATTCGCGCTTTCGGCGCTGGTGATCGGCGCGGCCGTGGCGGTTACCGGCACCGGCGCAGCCACCTCGACCGTGCTCGGCCTTTGTCTCGCCATGTCCTCCACCGCCATCGTGATGCAACTGCTCGAGGAACAAGGCCGCTCGGCAACGCCTGTCGGCCGCATCGCGCTTTCGGTGCTGCTGCTGCAAGACCTCATGGTTCCGCTCGTGCTGTTCGGAACCGAGATCCTCGGCCGGGAGGGAAGCCGGGTCGCCGCCAGTCTCGGCGCGGCGCTGCTGCAAGCCGCGGTCGCCGTCGTCGCCATCGGCGCTGCGGGCTATTACCTGGTGCGGCCGCTCTTTCGTTTTGCCGCGCGCAGCGGGAGCCGCGAGTTCATCCTGGCGATCACGCTCCTGATCGTGATCGGCTTGGCAAGCGCGACCGGCTATTTCGGTCTGTCCACGGCGCTCGGCGCCTTCCTGGCCGGGCTGCTGCTGGCGGAAACCGAGTACCGCCACGAAGTGGAGATCGATCTCGCGCCGGTGAAAGGTCTGCTTCTCGGTCTTTTCTTCATCACGGTCGGAATGAGCGTCGATTTGGCCGCCGCCTGGGAGCGGATCGGGTTCATCATCCTCGCGGTTTCCGTGTTGCTGCTGCTGAAAGCCGGCATGCTTTATTTCGCCTGCCGTCTCTTTGGCGTCCCGATGGGCGCCGCGGCCGAAACCGCGATCCTGCTGGCGCAGGCCGGCGAGTTCGCCTTCGTCGTCATCGCGCTCGGGAGTTCCACTGGCGTCATTCCGCCGGAAACGGCGCAGACCGTCACCGCCGTCGTCGGCGTGAGCATGATGGTGACGCCGCTCTGCGCGCGCGCCGCGCGCTGGCTGGGTGCGCGGCTGCAGCGTCTCGATCACGAATGGCAAACGCCGGCGAAAGATACGGCCGAGATGACCGGACATGTGGTGATCGGCGGCTACGGCCGCGTCGGTCAAACCATCGCCAAGCTGCTCGAAGCGGAGAATATCGCGTTCGTCGCGCTCGATACCGACGGAGAATTGGTGACGGAACTCCGCAAAGCCGGACACAAGGTGTTTTTTGGCGACGCAAGCCGGCCTGAATTTCTCGAGCACGCCGGGTCGGCGCGCGCGCAGGCTTTTGTCGTGACGGTGAACGACGCGCGGGCGGCGGAACGCATGGTGGCGGCGGCGCGAAGGATGCGTCCCGACGCTCCGACGCTGGCGCGCGCGATCAATCCGGATCACGCCATCCGGCTGTTGAAGCTCGGCGCCCTTAACGTCATCCCGGAGGCTGTCGAGGCGAGCCTCCAACTCGCCGCGCGCCTGCTGGAAGTGCTCGGCCTGCCCGACGACGCGGTGGAACACCGCATCGAGGAGACGCGCGACCAGGAACTTGGGCGGTTGCGGGCCGCCATCGATAACAACATGTGAATGCCGCCGCTCGGGGCGCCCTGGCGGCCCTGCTGGACAGCCGCTAAAATAGCTTAAGCAAGATAATGGAACGCTCCATGGCGGAGGTGCACTTCACGGCCTGGCTGCGGGACATGGTGGCGAACGCTCCGCTGCGCGCGCCGGGCGAGACGGTTGGCGACGCGCTCGCCGGCGTGTTCGAGACGGAGCCGCGCGTGCGCTCCTATGTGCTCGATGACCGGGGCGCGTTGCGCAAGCATGTTTGCGTCTTCGCCGACGGCCAGCGGCTCGCGAATGGCGCGGCGCTCGGCCATCCGATCGGCCCCAACACGAAACTCTACGTCATGCAGGCGCTGCCGGGAGGATGACCATGAGCGAGCGCATCCTGGTGTCGACCCGCAAGGGTCTGATCGAGTTCGTGCGTAAGAATGGCGGCTGGTCCATCGCCTCCACGGATTTTCCCGGCGTGGCAGTGACGGCAGCGTTGCGGGATCCGCGTGACGGCGCCCTCTATGCCGCGCTCAAGCACGGCCACTTCGGATCAAAACTGCATCGCTCCGATGATGACGGCCGCACCTGGAAGGAACTGCCGGCTCCGGCTTTTCCAGCCGATACAGCCGGCGCCCCCACGCTTTTTCAAATCTGGACGCTTGAGGCGGGGCGGCCCGAGCAGCCGGGACGGCTTTGGGCCGGTGCCATCCCGGCCGGTCTTTTTTGCTCGGACAATCGCGGTGAGAGCTGGCAGCTTGTCACTGCGCTGTGGAATGTGCCGGAGCGCGCCAAATGGTTCGGCGGCGGCTACGACGACGCCGGTATCCATACGGTGTCGCCCGACCCGCGCGATCCGGAACAGGTGTTTGTGGTGATCTCCTGCGGCGGCGTCTGGGACTCCGGCAACGACGGCCAAAGCTGGAACCTGCGCGGCGACGGGCTGGTCGCCGCCTATATGCCGCCCGAGCAGGCGGGGACGCGCGAAGTGCAGGACCCGCACCGGGTCGTGCGCTGCGCTTCTGCGCCGGATGTCATGTGGATGCAGCATCACAACGGCGTCTTCCGCTCGACGGATGCGGGCGTGTCATGGACGCAGCTGAAACTTTCGGGTGACGACTTCGGCTTCGCCGTTGCCGCGCATCCGAAGGATGCTCAAACGGCGTGGTTCGTTCCGGCCATGAAGGACGAACTACGGATGCCGCGCGATGGCGCGCTCGCGGTGACGCGCACCCGTGACGGCGGCAAGACGTGGGAAACATTCCGCGAAGGGCTGCCGCAGCGCGACGCCTATGATCTGATCTACCGACACGGTCTCGACGTGGACGAGACCGGCACGCGGCTCGCCATGGGCTCGACCACGGGCGGCCTCTGGGTGAGCGAGAACGGCGGCGAGCGCTGGCAATTGCTCAACGCCCATCTGCCGCCGGTCTACGCGGTGCGGTTCGCCTAAGCCGCCACCGCCTTTTTCAAGTTCTCATCCACCTTGTCGAGGAAGCCGGTGGTGGAGAGCCATTTCTGGTCGGCGCCGACCAGGAGCGCGAGATCCTTGGTCATGAAGCCGGACTCCACCGTATCGACGCAGACCTTCTCCAGGGTAGTGGCGAATTTGCCGAGCGCCGTGTTGTTGTCGAGCTTAGCGCGGTGGGCGAGGCCCCGTGTCCAGGCGAAGATAGAGGCAATGGAATTGGTCGAGGTTTCCTTGCCCTTCTGATGCTCGCGGTAGTGGCGCGTGACCGTGCCGTGCGCGGCTTCGGATTCGACCACCTTGCCGTCCGGCGTCATCAGCACCGAGGTCATCAAGCCGAGCGAGCCGTATCCTTGCGCCACGGTATCGGATTGCACGTCGCCGTCGTAATTTTTGCAGGCCCAGACATAGCCGCCAGACCACTTCAGCGCGGCGGCCACCATGTCGTCGATCAGCCGATGCTCGTAGGTAAGCCCCTTCTTCTCGAAGGCGGCCTTGAATTCGGCGTCGAAGATTTCCTGGAAGATATCCTTGAAGCGGCCATCATAGATTTTCAGGATGGTGTTCTTGGTCGTAAGATAGAGCGGGAAGTTACGCGTCAGCGCGAAGTTCATGGAGGCGCGGGCAAAGTCGCGGATCGAAGCATCCTCGTTGAACATGCCGAGCGCGATGCCTGAGCCGGGGAACTTGTGCACCTCGTGCTCGATCTTGGCGCCGTCCTCGCCGACGAAGGTGATGGTCAGCCGGCCCTTGCCGGGAATTTTGAAATCCGTGGAGCGATACTGATCGGCATAGGCATGGCGGCCGATCACGATCGGCTTGGTCCAGCCCGGAACGAGCCGCGGCACGTTCTTGCAGATGATCGGCTCGCGGAAGATGACGCCGCCGAGAATATTACGGATCGTGCCGTTGGGCGAACGATACATCTTCTTGAGGTTGAATTCCTTCACCCGCCCCTCGTCGGGCGTGATGGTGGCGCATTTCACGCCCACCCCAACTTCCTTGATCTTCTCCGCCGCCTCGACCGTCACGCGGTCGTCGGTCTTATCGCGGTTTTCCATGCCCAGGTCGTAATAGAGCAGGTTGATGTCGAGATAGGGGTGGATCAGCTTGTCCTTGATGTAGTGCCAGATGATCCTGGTCATCTCGTCGCCGTCGAGCTCGACGACCGGATTGGCCACCTTGATTTTCGCCATTGAGCAAGAACCTTTTGGGATTGGAAGCTGCGAAAAGGTCCGGCCGAGAGGCCGGATGAAGCGCTCTTATGGCGCGGGGCGGGCCGTCCTGCAAGGCGGGTCCGGGCGCCGCCGCGCCGTTCGTTTTAGCCACGCGGCCGGTCGTAAAGACCCTGGTCCGTCACCACGAAGTCAATGCGGCCATCCATCAAGGCCTTGATGCATTCGGCGGGCGCATTGACGATCGGCTCCTCGTGCACGTTGAAGCTGGTATTGACCAGCACCGGCAGGCCGGTTTCGCGCTCGAAGGCGCCGAGAATGTCGTGGTAGAGCGGATTGTCGGCGCGCTCGATGATCTGCGGCCGGGCGGAATGATCCACATGCACGACCGCGGGGATGCGGCTGCGCCATTCCGGGTGCACGTCGCAGGCAATGGTCATGTAGCGGCAAGCCCGGCGGTTGACGCCGTTGACGTCGAACACCTGCGCGGCTTTTTCCGCCTGAATGACGGGCGCGAATGGCATGAATTCGGAACGCTCCAAACGTTCATTGAGAACGTCGTGGGTTTCCCGCCGCGCCGGGTTGGCGAGAATAGTGCGCGCGCCGAGCGCGCGCGGACCGAACTCCATGCGATGGGTATAGATCGCGCCGAGCGCGCCCGCTTTCAGCCGTTGCGCCGCGCCATCCACCGGCGCATCCGGCAAGCGCCGCACGCCCGGCGTCCTCGCCAGTTCAGCATCGATCGTGCTGGAGAAATCCCGTCCGAGATAAACATCGCCCAGGTCGCGGCGCTGTTCGAGCCAGCGCGCAAGGCCGTCGCGCTGCAACAGCCAGGCCAGCGCGCCGCCGACGGGTAGCCCGTCATCGCCCATGGCCGGAAAAATGAAGACCTCGTCCAGGGGCAATTCCTCGGCCAACAGCCGATTGAGCTTCACATTGGCGAAGACGCCGCCGGACAAGCCGAGATTCCGGCTCGGGTTGTTGGCCAAAAGCCGCCGGACCGACAGCAGCATGACGTCTTCCAACACCTTCTGAACCGATGCCGCATAGTCTTCCCGCCCGACGCCCCGCTTGAGCTCGCGCATGAAAGCGTTGATCTCGCGATCGCTGCGCAGATCGGAATGCACGCGCCCGGCATCGTCGACCGAAAAGCGGGCGGCGAGTTGCTGCGCGCGCACCGGATCGCCCATCGCGGCAAGCCCGGTCACCTTGCCTTCATGACGCACGCGCCTGAAGCCCAGCGCCTTGGTGGCCGCGCCATACATCTTGCCGAGGCTGTCCTCGGAATGCGGCGTGAGGATCAGATCCTCGCCGCCGTAGATCGTCTTCAGTTTGCCGCCGGCAAAATGGCGATGGCTGTAATGCACGGTATCGCCGCCGCCATCGGCGGTGACAAGGAGGGCATTGTCCCAAGGACTGTAGAACAGCGCCGGCAACGCATGCGCTTCGTGGTGATTGTAGAAATAGGTCTGTACGCCGGGGCGGAACCGGCTGTCGCGCTGGAGCGCCTCGACATGGAAGAATGTATCGACGTCGGAGGTGCCGTGGCGAAACAGCTCGGGCATCAACTGGCGCCGGGGCTTGCCGGCTACATAGGTGCGATACTGCTCGCGCAGCCATTCCATCCCGCGCAGGTGCCGGAAGTGGCGCGTCGGCAAAAGGCTGCGGCTGTAGCAGACGACATCCACGTCGCCCCGCGCCGCGCCGGCGATCGACAGCACCTCGTCGATGGCCGCGTCGGGATGCCGCGTCCCATCGCCCTTGATCCTTGTCAGGCGCTCCAGATGCACCGCGGCCTTAAGGGAATAGTCCTCGAAAACCGCGGCCGCCGCGTCGTGCGACCCGGAATGGACTCCTAAAATCAGTTGCGGCATGAGCTATGAATGGGCGTTAGAGCAATCCGCCCCCGCCTTAGCGGTATTTTGGAAACCCGACAACCGCCTTTCCATCGTGCAGGCGATGGGCTACCGGGTCCAACGCGGCCAACATGAAGCAAGACATGCCCGGAGCGGGAACAGACCGGACCAAAGCCTGGACCAACGTGAGCGGCCCCACCGTCATCCTGGTGGAGCCGCAGCTCGGCGAGAATATCGGCGCGGCGGCGCGCGCGATGGCGAACTTCGGCCTGCGGCGCCTGCGCCTGGTAAAGCCGCGCCAGGGCTGGCCTAATCCCAAGGCGCACGTCATGGCCGCGGGCGCCGACGATATTTTGGCGGCCGCGCAATTGTTCGACACCCTGGAAGCCGCCATCGCCGATTGCACGCTGGTGCTGGCCGCGACGGCGCGCGCACACGATCAGGCGAAGCCGGTGATCGGCGCGGATGAAGCCGCGCGGGTGCTCGCCCCGCACGTCGCGGGCGGCGAGCAAGCCGCCATCGTATTCGGCCGCGAGCGCAACGGACTGGAAAACGACGAGATCGCGCTCGTGGATCAGATCATCACGCTGCCGGTGAACCCGGCTTTCGCTTCGCTCAATCTGGCGCAAGCGATCGTCATCGTCGCCTACGAATGGTTCAAGCACGCCTCCGGCGGCGCCCTGCCCTTCGTCATGCCGGTCAAATCCAAGCCCGCGCCCAAGCAACAATTGCACGCCTTCTTCGCGTCGCTGGAGCGCGAGCTGGAGAAGGTGGAATTCTTCCGCCCGCCTGAGAAGCGGGCCACCATGACCATCAACCTGCGCAATATCTTTCACCGCATGACGCCCTCGCAGCAGGACATCCAGACGCTGCACGGCGTCATCACCGCCATCGCGGAAGGGCGCAAGGGGCCGGCGAAAGGCGGCATCCTCACCGGCGACGAAGCGCAGCTGCTACGCACCCTGCTGGCCGAACACGGTCAGGACAGCGCGCTGCCGGTGCGGGGGCTTGCGCGGCTGCTTCGCCGCAACCCGACCGATGCCGAACGCATCTTGTGGGAAGCCCTGGTCAATGATCGCCGCTTTGCCGGCCGCGGCTTCAAGCGGCAGGTGCCGGTCGGCCCGCACATATGCGACTTTGTTTCCTTCCCGCTGCGCGCCGTGATCGATCTCGTCCCGCAAGCCGAAACGGAGCAGGCGCAGGCTACCCGCGCCGAGAGGCGCGGCTGGCTCGCGCAGCGCGATTATACAGTGATCGAGATGCGCACCGCGGACCTGGAAACAGACGCGATGGCGGCGCTCGATCTCCTCATTCTGTCCCTGCAAAAGCTTGAACCGCATAGCACGGCCGGTTGAGGCAGCTAAAACGACCGGAAATGGCGATTTTATCAATTGGTAAGAAAGCACCTTTAACGTCGCGCCGGCTTCCGATACGCAACGATTTGGTTGCTCGTTAAATGGTTAAAGAAAAACGCAAGAACATCCGCCGTGCGATCCGCTATACGGCCCGCATAGGGTTGGGCGACGGTTCTCCTCTACACGGCTGCATGGTGTCCGATGTTTCCGAGACGGGCGCACGGCTGGATGTGGAACATCCGGAAGCGTTGCCGGAAGCATTCACTCTCGTGTTGTCCGGCCGCGGCGGCATTCATCGCCAATGCCGTGTCATGTGGCGCACAGAGGATCAGATCGGCGTGCGATTTGTGAAAACCGGCGCGGCGCGAAGCCAAGCCACCCGCGCGGCCACCGAGCCAGCCGACGCGTGACGCGGCAGCTCTCTGCTCACGGATCATTTCAGGTTATTTAAGTTGATGTGTAGTGGCGTGAGGTTCCCTCGCCAAACAATGACCTTTCGATTGCCCGATCTCTGCCATCACCGGGCAGGAACCAGACTCCAACCGTATCCATTTGCCTCATGCAACTAACTGCAGGAGGTTCAATATGGTGAAATACTTGACCGCTATCTTGGCCGCGGCCGCCCTGGCGGGTGCGACGGTTTCCGTTCCCACCAAAGCCGAAGCCTATCCGGTATGGGTTATCCCGGCCATCGTCGCCGCGGGCGTCGGCGGGCTCGCCGTTGGAACCGTAGCCACGAGCGCCGCCGCCCAGCAATACGGCGCCCCCGGGAACATCTACGTACAGCCGCGCGCCGCCGCGACCTGTAGAATCGTTCGCGAGCGGACCCCGAGCGGCGGGTGGGCGCGCGTCGAAATCTGCGAGTAATCCGTCACCGACAGAGAGGAAGCGCCTCGTGGGACTCCACGGGGCGCTTTTTTCCGTTCAACCCGCCATCGTTTCCTTCACCGCCGCGACAAGCTGCTTGAGCGTGAACGGCTTGGGCAGGAAGGCGAACTGCCCGTGCTCGGGCAGGCTTCTCTGGAAAGCATCTTCGGCATAACCGGAGACGAAGATGATCTTCAACTCGGGATTCCGCTGACGCATTTCCTTCAGCAAGGTCGGGCCGTCCATTTCGGGCATGACCACGTCGGAGACCACGAGATCGACGTCTCCGCCGCGCTTCTCCAATACTTCCATGGCTTCGACGCCGTTGCCGGCTTCGAGCACCGTATAGCCGCGCGAGACGAGGCCGCGCGCGTTCAGCGTCCGCAAGCCTTCTTCATCCTCGACCAGCAGGATGGTGCCCTGCCCGGTGAGATCGGTCGCCGTGGCGCGGACCACTTCGTCCGCCGCCGCGAGCGCGCCGGAGATCGCGGGCGACTCCGCTTCCGGCAAGTCCGCCGTTTCCAGTTCGGCGGCGCTCGGGACATGGCGCGGCAGGAAGATGCGAAATGTCGTGCCCTTGCCGAGTTCGGAATCCACGTAGACGAAACCGCCGGTCTGCTTGACGATGCCGTACACGGTAGACAGGCCGAGCCCGGTGCCTTTTCCCACGTCCTTGGTGGAGAAGAAGGGCTCGAAGATCTTCTCGATGATCTCGGGCGAAATGCCGACGCCGGTATCGGACACCTCCACCAGAACGTAATCGCCGGGCGGCATGCCCTTGGACGGAAAATTCTTGCTTTCGTCCGCGGCGATGGTGGCGGTCCGCACCGTCAGCTTTCCGCCTTCCGGCATGGCATCGCGCGCGTTGACGGCGAGGTTCACCACCACCTGCTCAAACTGCGAGATGTCCACCTTGACCGGCCACAAATCACGGCCATGCACGACCTCCAGCGTGACTTTCTCGCCGATCAGGCGCCGGAGCAGCATGGTGAGGTCGGACAACGCCTCGCCCAGATCGAGGACCTGCGGGCGCAATGTCTGGCGGCGCGAGAAAGCCAGAAGCTGCCGCACCAAGGCGGCGGCGCGGTTGGCGTTCTGCTTGATCTGCATGATGTCTTGGAAGGACGGATCGGTGGGCTTGTGCGCGTTGAGCAGGAAGTCGGTCGCCATCATGATGGCGGACAGCACGTTGTTGAAGTCGTGCGCGATGCCACCGGCGAGCTTGCCGACCATCTCCATCTTCTGCGACTGGGCGAACTGGCTTTCCAGCTTCCGCCGGTCGGTGGTTTCCAGCGCGTAGACGATGGCCGCTTCGCCGTCGCGCTCCTTTTCCTCGATCGCCGAGATGAAGAAATGCGCAAAGCGGTCCGGCTCGCCGGCCAGTTCGGCCTCCACCGGCGCGATCTCTCCTTGGCCCTCCGCGGCCTGACGGATGGCGGCTTCCAAAGCGGCGCGTTCACGCTCCATGACAATGGACATGATCGAGCGCCCCTCGGTCTGCCCGCCCTCCCCCTTGGGCACGCCATGAAACAACCGGGCGAACAATCCGTTGGTGCGCACGATCTTCCCGGCCTTGTCCACCGTCGCGATCGCCATCGGCGTATTGTGGAAGAAGCGCATGAAACGCACTTCCGCGGCGCGCTGCGGGTCGGTGCCGTCATCGCGGGCGCGATTGAGCACGAGCGTACGCGACGCCCCCGCCGCGCCGTCGGCGCCGAAGGCGACGTTGTGGAACATGCGCACGGGCAAGGTGCGGCCGCCGCGGGTTTTCAAATCGAGGTCCAGCACCTCGGTCATTACGTCGCCGGGCGCGGCTGAAAGCGTCGTCAGCAGCGCCGCTCCTTCGCCGGACACCACATCCGACAGCTTCAGCCCGCCGGACCCCACCTGCGCGAGATCGTGGTCGAGCCAATTGGCCAGCGTGGCGTTGAGATAGATGATGTCACCCTTGGCATCGACGGAGAAGAAGCCGGCCGGGGCGTGGTCGAGATAATCGATGGCGTGCTGTAGTTCCTGGAAGATATTCTCCTGACGCTCGCGGTCGCGCGTCACATCGGCGATGGTCCAGACGGTGAGCTTGGCATCGCGCTTGCCGGAGGCGAGCGGACGGACGCGCAGACGCAGCCAGCGCGCGGATGCGCCGTCGCCGCCGGGGATGCGGACCTCTTCCTGCAACCGGCGGCCTTCACGCCCGGCCTTGAGCAGCCGGTAGACCGACTCCGAAACGTCCGGATCCCCGATGAAAACCCGCTCGACCGGGCGCACGTCATTGGCATCCTCCGCGTCGGCGAGGTCGAGATAAGCGGCGTTGGCATAAATGACGTGGCCGTTCTGGTCGGTGACCAATATGCCGTCGAAGGCCCCGTCGATCACCGCCCTGGCCATGGGATTTCCGGCCTGCCTGCCGGCGGACCGCAAAATCCCGGCGGCAAGTGCGAACAGGGAGAACACTCCAATACTGGCCAGCACCGCCAGCAGGGCCAGAATATAGGTTTCCGCGTAAGCCGGACCGACGAAGAGGAGGCCGGTAGCCGCGCCCACCAGCGTGAGAGCCACAAGCAGGACCATGCCGATGCTGCCGGCGCGAGAGCTGGCAGAGCTGCGGTCCACGGCCGCGCGCTGCGTTCCCCCGTCTGTGCCCTGCGGTGTCATGGCCGGGTTAATTCCTCTCGGTGCGCCGCGGCGAAGCAGCGCCCGATATCCTCAGTGCCCCAGCGGGGGCCACCCGCGCAAGAGGTTCGCCATTGGCTGCCGCTCATGGTTACCGCGCTACGGCGCGCCGCAGGCGCATCACATAGCCGATCACTTCGGCCACGGCCTTGTAATGTTCCGGCGGGATTTCCTTGTCGAGCTCCACCGTGGCATGGAGCGCGCGCGCCAGCGGCGGATTTTCCACGATGGGAATGGAATGCTGGCCGGCGATTTCCCTGATCTTCAGCGCGACGGCATCGACACCCTTGGCCAGGCAGACCGGCGCGTTCATGCCGCGCTCGTATTGCAACGCGATGGCATAGTGCGTCGGATTGGTGATGATCACGGAGGCCTTGGGCACGTCCGCCATCATGCGCTTCCTCATGCGGGCGATGCGAAGCTGCCTGATCCGGCCTTTCATCATCGGATCGCCCTCGGTCTGCTTGAACTCGTCCTTGAGTTCGCGCACCGACATTTTCTGCCGCTCGAACCAGACCCGGTATTGGAAAAGAAAATCCGCCGCCGCGATCAACGCCAGAATGGCGACAACAGCGCCGAGAATTGAGAGCGACAGCGACTTGGTGAGCGGCAGGATCGCGGCGGGGTCGGTGGCAACCAGACTCTCAAGGCGCCGGTGCTCCGGCCAGAGCAGAGCCGTCATCACGGCGCCCAGCAGAGCAAGCTTGAGGAGGCCCTTGGCGAAATTAGCCAGCGCCTGCTTGGAGAACAGGCGCCCAAATCCCGCCATGGGAGAAATCTTGCTGAGCTTCGGCTTCAGGGCTTCCGCCGACCAGACCAACCGGTGCTGGACCATGTTGCCGGCAACGGCCGCCAGCGCGAGCAGGAGAAACGGGATCGCGACAACCACCAGGATTTCGACCCCGAGCTTGTTCATGACATGCATCAGTCCGCGGCCATCGACGGTGATGCTGTGAGCGTTGGCCAAAAAGCCGCGCAACGATGTCTGCAAACCGCTACCCAGGCGGTCGGAAAAAGTCATCAGGATGAGCGTGGCGCCGGCGATGATAAACCACGTATTGACTTCCTGGCTCTTGGCGACGTCGCCGCGCTCAAGCGCCTCGTCGAGCTTTTTCTGGGTTGGGTCCTCTGTGCGATCGGTGGCGTCCTGCTGTTCGGCCATGGGTAGGCGCCTTCCCGATCAGGAGTGCGGGGCGAGCTGATGCAGCACGCCTTCCAAATGACTCAGGAAGGTGCCCATCATCGCGCCGACGACCAGCAGAAGGATGAGGAAGCCGAGCAGGATCGAGAGCGGCAGGCCGACAAAGAATACCTGCATCTGCGGCATGAGGCGGGAGAGCACGCCGAGCCCGAGATTGAACAACAGCCCAAACACAAGGAACGGCGCCGAGAGTTGCACGCCGACGCGGAACGCTCCGGCCACCGTCTGCGTCAGCAGCGCCGCGATGTCGCCCAGCAGCGGCACCTCGCCCGGACGAAACAGGCGATAGCTGTCGTTGAGCGCGGCAATGACCAGATGATGCAGGTCGGTGACGAAAACCAGCGTGATTCCGAGAACGGAGAGGAAATTGCCGATGATGACGCCCTGCTGGCCTTGGGTCGGATCGACGGCGGTAACAAAGCCGAGCCCAAGCTGCTGGGCTATCACGCTGCCGGCGACTTGAAGGGCCGAAATCGTTATCCGGGCCGTCAGCCCGAGGACCGCGCCGACAAGCAGTTCCTGGAACAGCGTGCCGACGACCGGCCCCGCCGCGCCAAAATCAAGCTGATAGGCCTCGCGATGGATCGGCAGCAGGATCGCGGTCAGCAGCAGCGCGATCGTCAGGCGCACGCGGACAGGCACGCTGAGTTCGCCGAGGCCGGGCAGGAACATGACCATGGTGCCGATCCTGGCAAAGACCAGAAGGAAGGCGGCGGCGAGCGCGGGAAGAAACGAGACGTCTATGCGCATGACGCTTGGGCTACCCGCCCGATATGATGCGGCTGGCGAGCCGGGCCATGTGGCCTTGCAGCACGTCCGCCATGAACGGCAGCGCCACCAGCATGGCGATGAAGATCGCCAATATCTTCGGCACGAAGACGAGCGTCATCTCCTGGATCTGCGTGAGCGCCTGGACCAGCGAGATCGCCACGCCCACGATGAGGCCGATCAGCATGAGCGGGCTGCATACCAGGATCAGGGTCCAGATCGCATCGCGCGCCACGTCCATCACTTCAGGGCCGGTCATGCTTCCTCTTATGTTTTTCCGGCAGGTAGCGTGCGGCGCCGTCAGATCGGCATGCGCAGGATTTCTTCATAAGCCTGGATGACCTTGTCTCGCACCGAGACAAGCGCGTTCACCGCGACTTCCGTCTCGGCGACGGCGGTGACGACATCCACGATATTAGCTTTGCCGGCGGCCATGGTTTGCGATTGCGCATCGGAGTGGCGGCCCGCCTCGACCACCGCGCCCACGGCGTCCTTCAGCATGGAGGTGAAATTCTGCCCGCCCTCGGCGCCGCCGGCCGCCTTGGCGAGGCCCGCCGCGGGATCGGTCAGACGCGCGAGACTGGCATAGGCATTGGCGGCGGCAGCTGCGGGCATCGGCATCGGTCACCTCGCGGAATGGATCGGCTTTGGGATTTTGTGAAAAGGACTTCAGGCTTTCAGGATATCGATGGTGCGCTGGATCATGCGCCGCGTCGCACCGATGACATTGACGTTGGCTTCATAGGAACGCTGCGCATCGCGCATGTCGGTCATTTCGACCAGCGCATTGACGTTGGGATATTTCACGTTGCCGTTGGCGTCGGCGGCCGGATGTCCCGGCTCGTATTTGGTGCGGAATGCGCCCTGGTCGTTGGCGATGCGCCCGACATCGACGACCCGCGCGCCGAGCGCGCGGTCAATTTCCGACTTGAAGGTGGGAATCTTGCGCCGATAAGGATCCTCGCGCGAACTGGCGGCGGTGGAGTCCGCATTGGCGATGTTTTCCGAGATGATGCGCATGCGCCCGGCCTGCGCGCGCAGGCCCGAGGCTGCGATGCCGATCGATTTCAGGAAGTCCACGAGCTTCTCCTTGCGCTGACGTTCGAATCCGTTGCGACGCCAACTACCCTCTGCCGATGGCAGCCTTGATGAGGCCGAGGCTGCGGGAATAAACCGCGGTTGCCGCCTGATAATCCATTTGGTTGGCGGCGACTTTCAGCATCTCGTCCTCGAGGCTCACGGCATTGCCGGTCGGACGGATTTCCTGACCGGTTCTCTGCCGGCTTTCGAATTGTCCCGACCCGCTACCGCTTACGCCGGAACCCGACAGGTGAGCCGATGCGGTCCGCACCAGCCCGAGGCCCGGCGCAACGGCCGATGCTGGACCGTCGAACTTGGGCTGGGTCAAATCGCGCGGCCGGAAATTGGGCGTATCGGCATTGGCGACGTTCTCGGCCAGTAGGCGCTGGCGCTCCTGATGCCACTGCATGCGTGTACGCAGCATCGAAAAGATCGGAATATTGGAAATCGGCATGGCGCCCCCCACCGGCCGCGGCCAAATCAACGCCCTACCCTGGTAGGTAGACTTTGCCGGGCTTATGGTTAACAGGTCGTTAACGCATGGTTTTCAAGTACCGCGCCATGAATCCGCCGTTTACCAAAGAAATGGTTTTGAAACGTGGATCGGCGGTCAAATCCATGCCAAATGTTAAGGCTTTGTTAGTGTTCGCGGCGGCAAATGTTGCCTCAGGCGTTAACTAATCGGGCGATTCCGCCGCAAGCAGACCCGAAGTAAAGACGGAGAGCCCATGTTCGAAACCTTGTTCGGCGCGGAGGTCCCGCTCGCCTTGAAAATCTTCCTCGCCTTCGTGATCGTATTCGGACTGATCGGCGCGATCGCTTGGCTTGTGCGCCGCGTTGGCGCCGAACGCTTCGGCGGCGCCGCGGGACGCGGCCGCCAGCCCCGGCTCGCGGTTGTCGACATGGCAGCCATCGATGGGCGCCGCCGCCTCATCATCGTGCGCCGCGACAATGTCGAGCATCTGCTCATGATCGGCGGCCCGACGGATGTCGTGGTCGAACCCAACATCGTGCGCGCCACGGGCGCGCCGCGCGACCGCGACGCGCAGACAGCCCGCCCGGCGGCTGCGTCCGACACATCGAGCCGTCCGGTGCCGCTCGGCGAAGCCACGATGTGGCCGCTGCAACCGCAACCCGAAGTCAACCAACGTTCCTCGCGTGCCGCCAGCTTCGAGGAGCCGGCGCAATGGACCTGGCAACCGCAGCCGGAAACGCCGCGCTCGCCGCATCCGGATACGCTCGCCGGGCTGACCGAGGAGCTCACCGGCAGTCCCGCGCCGCAGCGCGAATCTAATCTCCCGACTGGCCGAAAAGCTTCCACGCCGCCCGCCAGCCGCCCTGCCGTCACGCCGCCGACAACGCCGGCACCCGCGGAGCCGGCCAGCGCGCCCGCCGGCACGGATCAGAATCTCGCGGAAATGGCGCACCGTCTTGAGGCCGCCCTGCGGCGGCCAACTGACACGCGCTCGCTGGCGGAAGCACCGGCTGTTAAAGCCGAGAGCCCCGCGCCGCGCCCGCCCACGCCGGAGCCCAAGCCCGCGCGGGCCGAAGCGAAACCTACGCCGCCCAAATCCCTTTACGACAGCCTCGAACAGGAGATGGCCAGCTTACTGGGCCGTCCGCCAGGAAAGCCCTGATGACAGCTCATTCCGACTGCCGCGTTCGTCTGGTGACGGTGGTGGTCGGAGTAGCAGGGTTCCTCGGCGCGGCGATTGTTCCGGCGGCCGCGCAAGATGTCAGCATCAATTTCGGCGCGGGCGGCGGGCTCACCGAGCGCGTGGTTCAGCTCATCGCACTTCTGACGGTGCTGTCGCTGGCGCCATCGATCCTGGTGATGATGACGTCGTTCACCCGGATCGTGGTGGTGCTGTCGCTGCTGCGCACGGCGCTCGGAACGGCGACCGCGCCGCCGAACGCGGTGATCGTGTCGCTGGCTTTGTTCCTGACCGCCTTCGTCATGGGGCCGGCGTTGCAAAACGCCTATGACACCGGCGTGCGACCGCTCATCAACAATGAGATCGGGACGGAGCAGGCGTTCGAGCGCGCTGCGCTGCCGCTGCGCGCCTTCATGCAGAAGAACGTGCGCGACAAAGACCTCCAGCTCTTCACCGACCTCTCGCGCGAGGCGCCGGCGGCGCGGCCGGAGGATATGTCGCTGCGTGTGCTGGTCCCCGCCTTCATGATCTCGGAACTCAAGCGGGCGTTCGAAATCGGCTTCCTGCTGTTCCTGCCCTTCCTCATCATCGATCTTGTCGTGGCTTCGGTATTGATGGCCATGGGCATGATGATGCTGCCGCCGGTGGTAGTGTCGCTGCCGTTCAAGCTGATCTTCTTCGTGCTGGTGGACGGCTGGAGCCTGGTGGCGGGAAGCCTGATCCAGAGCTACGGCGTGTGAACGCGGCGCGGCCGATCTGAAATAGCGGGACTGATCCGAATGTCCTAGCGGGCCGCGGCTTGCTGCGATGCGGCTCGTTGCACCGCGGGCGGCGCTTGCTGCGATTGCTTTTCGGGCGGAGCGGGCCGCGGCGTGGTCGACGCTCCGGTCTCCGGATAGCGCGCGCGCATATCGCGCAGGAAGCTGCTGAGGGTATCCACCGCAGCGATGGTCTTGGCGACATCGCGGAATTCGACGCCATTCCTGCCGCTCGGCGCCGTCACCACTTCGAAGGCCCGGCGGTCCGGCCCATCGGCCATCTTGGCCGCGTATTTCTCGCGCAAACGGCCAAGGCCGATCAAATCCTCGCCGACCGCGAAGCCGATGGCCGCCCGCAGCACGTCGGCGCGCTCGGCATCGGACAACGGCTCCCATTCCTGCCAGCGCACGCCATGCAGAAGCTCAAGCTGCTCCGCAGCCTCGCCCCACCGCCGCGCAGCCCACAGGATATCGGAGCGCAGGCGTACCGCCTCGCGGCCGGGGACGTTGGCGGCCACTTCCAGCGCGACGTCGTGGCGGCTCATGTCGGATAGGGCGCGCGCCTCGATCAGAAGCCGCTGATTGCGCAGTTCGTTGGAAAGATCGGCGGTGCGGGTGGCGCGCAGCGTGGCCAGGGCGCGCTCAGGCTTGCGGTCCATCAAATAGATGACGGCGAGCCGCGTTGCCACCTGCGCGCGCGCAGCGCCTTGAAGCCGGTGGTCCACCTGATATTGAAGCAATTCCGTGGCCTGATAGAGCAGATCCACGGAAACCAGGCGATCCGCCAAGCGCCGGATCATCTCGTCGCCGCGCCGGCCGATCGGCGTCAGTTCGCGGAAATCGTAGAACAGACTGAGGGCATCGATCGTCGGCAGGCCGTCGCTCTTGCCCGCGAGGAAAAGGGAATCGAAGCTGGTGGCCGCCTCGTCGTGAATACGCCGCGTCATCTCGGAATTCGGATGGGCAGTGAGCGCGGTGCGCATGATGGAAAAGGCGTCGCGGTAGCGGCCCTCCTCCGTGTAGAGACGCGCCATCAGTTGCAGCGCCTCGATCTCGGTATTGTCGCCGCGCCATGCGGTGGTCAGGCTTTCGAGCTCGGACAGGACCTCGGGCCGTTTGAGATCGCCGATGGTGTAGCGCAACGCGATTTGCCGCAAGCTGCCTTGCGCGGCGGCGCGGCGGTCCCACGACTCGGCGGCCGTGCGGTAGGCCTTCAACGCATCCTCGGCGCGGCCAAGGCCCTCCGCCAGTTTGCCCAACAGCACCGCGATCTGCGGTTCCATTTCGCGCGGGATGCCGATGGTCTCGAATTCGTTGAGCAGGCCGGCGGCGCCGGCGAAGTCCCGGACCTCGATGGATGCGCGCACGGCTTCCTTGAGCGCCAGCCGTTGCAACTCGATCGGAAGCGTCCCCATGGCGACGGCGACATTCTTGAACCCCTCGCGCGCCTCGGCATATTTGCCTTGCCGGGCGTTGGCGAGCGCGCGCCATAGCGGCGCGTCGTGCTGATTGCCCACCACCGGATTGGACAGGTCCCTGAGCGCTTCCTCGTTCCGCTCCAGCATGATGTTGGCAACCGCGCGCAGCACCAAGGCAGGCACGTCGTCGGCGGCGGGCCGGTCCGACGAAAGCGTAAGGTCGAGCAGCGCCTTTGCCTCCGCGCCCATTTCGCGCGCGAGATAGAAGCGCGCGACGTCGAGCCGCGCGGCATTGCGCCGGTTTTCCGGGGCCTCGGCGGCCGTGCGCAGCAACAGCGTTTGGCGCTCTCCGAAGTCGGCTTGACGGTCGAAGCCCCAGAGCTGCGGATCCAGCACGATGGGCGCAAGGCCGTTCGCGCGCTGCGCGCCATAGGCGCCCGCCGACAAGGTGAGGCCCGCCGGGCGGCTGATGACGATCTTGTCGGCGCCGATCTCGGCATTGACGTCGTCCGCCAGCGGCTGGACGGCGACTCCGTGGGTGGAAGCGAGCGCGCGGAACTCCACGAAGTCCTGGGTTTTCAGGAAGCCGCGCGCAGGGCCAAGCGCCGTGACCACGAGCAGCGTGTCCCCGATCTCGGGGTCTTCGATCCGGTGCAACTGCCGCGGCTCTTCAAACGGAATGATGATGCTCGAGCGGGTCGGACTGGCGACGCTGCGCGTCAGCATGAGCGGGCGCGTCGGGTCCGCTATCGAGTCGCCGATGGTCACACCCCAGCCCAGCCCCTCGGAAGCGATGCTGGCCAGACGCGGGCGTTCGAGCTTGATGCGCACGATGGCCGCGTCGCCGGTGCGCTTCAGGGTCACGCTTTGGATGGTCTGGGTGGTTTCCTGGCTGAGCGCGGCCAGATCAAGCTCGGCCTTGGAATCAAAGACGAGCCACAGCACATCGGCGCGGCGGAAGACCGCCGCCGGCGTCGGCGCGAAGAACGGGAATGTCAGGCGAAGGCTGTCGCCTTGACGGACGAGCCCCGCGATCACCGCGCTGGATGTTTTGGGCGCCGGCGCCTTGGGCGGCTCCACATTCGGGGGGGCGGCGATTTGCGCCGGTTTCTCCGGCGGCGCCTGCACGACGGCAGCCGGCTCCGGTGACGCTTGCACAACAGGAGTTTGCACAACGGGAGCGGGCGGACTTGGTTGCGCCGGCGCTGCAACGGGAGCCGCTGCGGCCACGGAAGGCGGTGCGGCGGGTTGCGTTTGCACAACGGCGGCTGGAGACGACACGTCGGGTGGCGCCGGTTTGGCCGGGGTTTGCGGCGAGGCGTCGGTGGTTGCCGCCGGCGCTGTCTGCTCGGGCGGGATCACCTCATCGATATCGTCGTCGGGGTCCTCATCGCTCTCCAGGCCGTCGCCGGGTTTTTTGGCGCTGGCCGCCGCGATATCCACGATATAGCTGTTGTCTTCCCGGAAGGTGCGGATATCCGTCTTGCCGGCGAGCGCAAAACGGACGGATACGGATTCCGTGTCCGCCTCCATTTCGATCGACTTCACCGTGCGCGGCGGCTCCGCATGGGCGTCGGCAAGATCGAACTTCAATGGCGCGTCGAAGACCAGCCTTAGCTGCCCCTTGGTCTTGTCGTTGGACACGCCGACGTTGTTGGGCAAGTCGAACACATAACGCGTAAAGGTCGGCTGCTTGCCGACGCGAACGCGAATGGCAGCTTGCTTGCGCTGCTGGACGACATGGATCTGCTGCCGCGCCTTTTTCTCCGCGTCGCGCGCGCGGCGGGTAAGCTCCTCGACGACTTCTTGCGGCAGCCCGGGCAGCACACCGGTCCACGGCTCGGGCAACAGGTCGACGAACAGCCGCTCCCCCGCCGCCATGGAATTCACTTTCACCTTGCGCGAGAGCGCCAGCCGCACGCCCATGTTGTCGGGATCGCGCCGGGCGACGCCGATATAGTCGTTGATCGAGGAAGCAATCCGATCGACGGATATGTCGACCGGGCGCTTGAAATTGATGATGACGATGCCGTTGGACAGGCGCACCTCGGATTCGACTTCCTCGGCAAGGCGGAAAACAAGCCGCGCGTAGCCGTTATTCACCGTTGCGTTCACCTCGCCGGTGACGGGCGTCTCGGCCAGCGCCAAGCGCGCAGGCGCAAGGAGAAAGCCGGCGGCTAGAACGCAGGCTAACGCGGCGTTCGGGCGGTTCCGATGCGGCAGCCGCCTGCGTAACGCCGTGAGGATTCTCGTGGTGATGTCCGTAACCGCCATGCCGCCGTTCCGCGCCGGCGCCAGCCGGCGTTTGCCGACGAGAACGCCGGTCGCCCGAGCTTAGGATTTGGCGTTTAACGTCAGCTTAACCCTGGCGGTCAGGGGCCGGGCTTTCCCTGGATTTTCGGCAGTTCGGCTGTGTTCGCGGGCCTTTCGGTGCCCATCGCACGGTTGGCCAGCTCGACCGTGAGGCGCTCGGCCGCTTCCGGCGACATCTGGCCCAGAATATCCGACATCCGCCGGGGATTGATCTGGCTGGTCACCTGCACAAGGATCGCGAGGTCGAGGCGATCAAAAATCTTGGCCGCGTCCTTGGCTTTCATGTTTTCGTACATGGAGACCAGGCCCTTGAACCGGTTCGCCTCGGCGCTCTCTTTGTTCTGCACCGCGGTGTTGACCCGCGCCTCCATCTCCTTCAGCTCGGCCACGCGCGCTTCCAGTTGCTTTTCGGCGGCTTTCATCAGGCCGTCGCGGATATCCATCTCTCGCGCCTGAGCCTCGATTTCCTGCCGGCGTTCTTGCAGGCGCTCGAGGATGGCGCGCTCGGCGGCGGATGCCGGCCGGTTGGGATCCATGGAAACCACCGTCCCGCCCGGATCTTTCGGCGGATCGACGGCGCCAGCCGGGCCTGGCTTCTTGTTGCCCGGGGGCTTGTCCGCCGGCTTGCTCTCACCGACCGAGCCGGTGATGTCGCCCAAAATATCTTTTTTGCCAGCAACGGTGATGGGCTTGTCGCGGGCAGTCGCGGTTGCGTCGGGATAATTGAACATCTCCCGCGCCCAGGACGGCTGCCGCTCCGCCAGGATGGTCTTGGTGATCGCCTCGCCAAGCGAGGCCGCCGCAGGCGCGTAAGGCCGGGCAGGTGCTGGTTCAGAAGGCTGAGCCAGCGTATAGCCGCCGTCGCGCGCGATCCCGATGATCTTGAGCGTGAAGAGGCAAATGGCCGCGAACAGTACGACCGGAAGCAGACGGAACTCGCGCGCCAGGCGCATCATGCCGCACGGCCGCTGACGCGAGAGCGGGCGCGCTCGGCAAAGGCCTGGGCGGCCGCCACGATGGCCTTGGTATCCGACGCGGCTCCGGCTTCCGGCTCGCCGTTAATGGGCCGCGCCGCCGACACAATGCGCGACAGGCGGTTCACGAGAGTCTCTCCCGCGCTAAACTGGCGTTCCATTTCCCCGGAGAGGCGCTCGGCCTGGCGCAGGCGTTCGCCGAGGCCTTGATCGCATTCGTGCACGGTGATTTTCAGTCCGGCAATGGCGCGCTCGGCTAGGCTGGTCGCGGTCACCAATTCCGATATGGTCGCCTTCAGCGCGGATTCATCGGCTTTCAGCCGCCTGAGCTGGCGGTTCAGCACGAAGCAATAACCGATGGTGAGCAGCAGCAGGATCGCCACGAAGCTCTCGATCACGAGTCCGAAAGTGTGGTTCACTGTGCCTCCATGCGGTTGGTGGATTCATCCGCCTTCTCGAACATCGCGAAGGTCGTCTTCGGCTTGCGCAACGGCTTGGTGACGCGCACGGCGACCCGGTCGCCGACCCGTCCCATGCGCCCTTCGGTGAGCGTGGCGTCGCCGCAGCGCACGGTGACCAGCGCGTCGGGCTTCAGCTCGAGCGTGAGCGTGTCGCCGACCTTGAGGCCCATCATCTGCTTGAGCGGCAGCCGCGCTTCATAGAGCACCGCGTCCACGCCGATTTCCGCCTGGCCGATCTCGGTGGCGAGGTGGCCTTCCCATATGGGATCACGGCCGAATTTCTCGCCCATGAACATTTGCAGCAGCACCGCGCGGATCGGCTCGATGGTCGCGTAGGGCAGCAGCAGCTCGATGTTGCCGCCGCGATCCTCCATGTCGATGCGCAGCCGCACCAGGATGGCGGCATTGGCCGGCCGCGAGATGGCGGCGAAGCGCGGGTTCGTCTCCAGGCGGTCGATGTTGAATTTCACCGGCGACAGCGGCTTGAAGGCGAGCTCGGCGTCGGCCAGCACGACCTCGATCATGCGCTTGACCAGATTGGACTCGATCGTGGTGTAGGGCCTGCCTTCGATGCGGATCGCGGTTTGCCCGCGGCGGCCGCCCAGCAGCACGTCGATGATCGAATAGATCAGGCTGGAATTGACGGTGAAGAGGCCGAAGTTGTCCCACTCCTCCGCCTTGAAGACCGCGAGAATGGCCGGCAGCGGAATCGAGTTGAGATAATCGCCGAAGCGGACCGAGGTAATGCGGTCGAGCGACACTTCGACGTTGTCCGACGTGAAATTGCGCAGACTCGTCGTCATCAGCCGGACCAGTCGGTCGAAGACGATCTCCAGCATCGGCAGACGTTCATAGGAAACCATCGACGAGTCGATGATCGCCCGGATGCCGGAATTGTCGTTGAGCGAAAGATCGGTGAGATTGAAGCCGAGCAGGCTATCGATCTCATCCTGGTTGAGGATGCGTTCGGCGCCGCCCTTTGCCGACTGGATGAATTGGCCGCCGTCATCGACCAGCGCCTGCCATTGCGCAGCCGAGGCTTCGACGCCTCCGCCCTCGCCGCCGGCCGACATTTCAGACGGCGGGCCCTGCTCCGCGTCGAGCGCCAGGCCCCATTCCGCCGCAAGCGCGTCTTGGTCTATTTGGTCTTTTTGCGCCATGATTCAGGACATCACTGGACGACGATTTCTTTGAACAGGACGGCGTTGATGCGCCCCGGCGCCACCGCCGTATTGACGCGCCGCGTCAGCTCTTCCTTGAGCCGGTAGAGGCCCGCGGAGCCGTCGAGATCGGTCGGGCGCAATTCGCGCAGATAGGTCTGGAAGGCATCCATCACGCGCGGCATCAGCGGCTGGATCTGCTGGGCCAGGATTTGATCGGGCACCTCGAGGGTGACCTTGACCTTGAGATATTGCGTGCGGTCGCTGCCGGTGTTGGCCAGATTGACCAGCACATCCGGCAAGTCGACGAAGACCGCGGGCTTCACCGGCGGCGCCGCCGCGTGAGCGACATCCTTCGGCTTGGAGAGGAAGAAATAGGCCCCTGCCCCGCCGCCACCCAGAACCAAAACAGCGGCGCCGGCGATGATCAGGATTTTCATCGATGGAAGCTTCGACTTCCATTTCGATGACGGCGGGGACGCGGCGGCTTCGCCTTCGGCCACTTCTTCTTCGGCTTCGATTTCTTTTTTCGGCTTTGATGCCATGGGCTTGTCCTGGATCGCAGTGAGCGCGGAGCCGTCGGGGCGGCAACTCGGGACAAGCCGCGGGCGCGACCCCCTGCGCCCTTGCAGGCAAGCTACGGCGCGAATGGTTAACAGAAACTTTCAGCGGTACCCGGAGGGGGAATTTATTGCCGGGTGAGCGGTGCCAAACGGACGCTTTTGCCGCCCCTGCGCGCCAAGCGTTTTCCATAATACATTGATATAGTTCAACTAATTACTCTGGCACGACCCCTGCAATAAAGGTGACGAGGCGCGGCTTGGGAGAGCCGGCGGCTCGCGGACAACACCGCCTGGGAGGGCGGTGCGGTCATCACCGGGGAGCACGGCCGATGGAGAATACGGTTCTCGTCGGACTTTCGCGTCAGGTCGCGCTGCATCGCGAGCTCGACATCGTCGCGAACAACATCGCCAATTTGAACACCACGGGCTTCAAGGCCGACGGCGCGTTGTTCGAGCAATATTTGATGCCCGTCGCGCGCGATAACACTTTCAGCGGGGCCGACACGCGATTGAATTTCGTGCAGGACCGCGCGAGTTGGCTCGACCTCGGTCAAGGAGCGATCCAGCAGACCGGCAATCCGCTGGATGTCGCCATCGACGGCAACGGCTTCCTGGTGGTGCAGACCCCGCGCGGCGAACGCTACACCCGCAACGGCGCGCTGCAGATCAACGCGACCGGCGAGCTTGTCACCAGCGAAGGCTTTCAGGTGCTCGGCGAGTCGGGACCGATCACTTTCCAGACCTCCGATCGCGACATCACCATCAACGCCGACGGCTCGATCCGCGTGCGCGAAGGTTCTTCCGCGACGGCCGACTCATCGCGCGGGAAACTGCGCTTGATGGAATTCGAGACGCCGCACCAATTGCAGAAGGATGGCGCCAGTTTGTTCTTGGCAAGCGCCAATATGCAGCCTCGCCCGGCGGCGGAAGCCCGCGTGGTGCAAGGCGCGGTGGAAAAATCCAATGTTCAGGGCGTGCTGGAAATGACGCGGCTCATCGAAGTAAGCCGCGCTTATTCCGAGGTCGCGGCGATTCTTCAGCAGCAGAGCGAGCTGCGCCGCGATTCCATCAACAGGCTTGCCGAGGTTCCGGCCTAAGGCCGCCAACGATCAGGAGACGACCCCATGCGAGCGCTGCACACCGCCGCTACCGGCATGAAGGCTCAGGAAGTCAACGTCCAGGTGATATCGAACAACCTGGCGAACATGCGCACCACCGGCTACAAGCGCCAGCGCGCCGAATTCCAGGACCTGCTCTACGAGCATGTGCGCCGGGTCGGCAGCCAGACTTCCGACCAGGGCAACCTGCTGCCGGCGGGCATCGAGCTTGGCTCCGGCGTCAAGACCGTGGGCACGCCGCGCCTGATGACACAAGGCAGCCTGGCGCAGACCGGCAAGGATTTCGACGTCGCGGTCCGCGGCGAAGGTTTTTTCAAGATCACCCTGCCCGACGGTCGCACGGCCTATACCCGCGACGGCTCGTTCGAGCTTGACGCGCAGGGCCGGATCGTCACCGCGCAAGGCAATGTGGTGCAGCCGGGAATCAATATCCCGCCTAACGCCGGCGGATTGACGATCAACGCGCAGGGCCAAGTGTCAGTGACGTTGCCGGGCAGCAACTCATCCACCGCCATCGGGCAAATCGAATTGTCCATGTTCATCAATAAATCCGGTCTGCAAGGCATCGGCGACAACCTATTTATGGAAACGCCCGCGTCGGGCGCGGCGCAAAGCGGCACGCCGGGCACTGAAGGCTTCGGCGACCTGCAGCAAGGCACGCTCGAACAGGCAAATGTCGAGGCGGTGAGCGAGATCACCGATTTGATCGCCGCCCAGCGCGCCTACGAAATGAATTCCAAGGTCATCACGGCAGCGGACCAGATGCTGCAAACCAGCGCCAACCTGATGCGCTGAGGAGATTGAACCATGTTACGCATCACCATTGCCGCCTTGCTCACGCTGACGCTGCCCGCGGCGGCGCAGGTCACCGGCTCGCTGGGACCTGCTTCGCCGACGCTCAAGCGCAATGTCACGGCGTCCGGCGAAATCGTGCATATCGGCGACCTCATCGACAATGCCGGGCCCGCCGCGCAAATCCCAATCTTCCGCGCACCCGACCTCGGTTCCACCGGCTCGGTGCCTGTCCAACGGATACTGGACGCAGCACGCGCGCACGATGTGCGCGGCGTGGACACCGCGGGAATCTCCGAAGTGACGGTGACGCGGGCGAGCCGCTCGATCACGGCCAAGGAAATCGAGGAGCGCATCGCGCAGGCGCTCGCCGGGCAGCGCGGGATGAACGGCACGACCCACATCATGGTCAAACTCGATCGCGAGATGCGCACGCTCCACGTCGAACCGGCGGCGACTGAACCGCTTCAGGTCGCGCGGCTGTCGCACGATCCGCGTTCCGGTTATTTCGATATCACACTGGAACTGCCCGGCAGCGCCGCCGCCCGGCGCGCGCCGTTGCGTTTCACTGGAACAGCCGTGGAAACCCTGGAAGCGGCTCAACTCGCGCGCCCGCTTGCGCGCGGCGAGATCATTCAGCGCGCCGACATCGTCATGGAGCGGCGTCCGAAGGCGGAAGTGGGAAGCGATTTCGTCAGCGACGCCGGCCTGGCCGTCGGACTCTCCGTGCGCCGCGCGCTGCGCCCTGGGCAAGTGTTGCGGCAGGCCGACCTGATGAAGCCGGAACTGGTTCAACGCAACGAGAACGTCACTTTGATCTTTGAAGCGGGCGGAATCTTGCTCACCAGCCGCGGCAAGGCGCTCGAGTCGGGCGCCGAGGGCGACGTCGTGAACGTGCTCAATGGGCAATCCAAGCGCACGGTGCAGGGAACCGTCACCGGATCTGGCACCGTCACCGTATCATCCATGACACCCCGGATCGTCGCCAATGTTGTTGCCGCCGAAACCGGCGCCGCTTTACCTCCCAGCACCGAGTAGGGCCAATGTCCAACATCCGTAATCTGTCGCATCGCGTTGTCTGCATCGGCCTTGCCGCCTCCCTGCTTGGCGCATGTTCGGCGATCGACCGTCTAAAGCTGATCGGCGAGCAGCCACCGCTCTCCGAGATTGAAAATCCGGTCGCGCAAGCCGGCTACAAGCCCGTGCAGATGCCGATGCCCGCGCTGCAACCGGCATCGTACAATCCCAATTCGCTGTGGCGGAACGGCTCGCGCGCCTTCTTCAAGGATCAGCGTGCGCACCAGGTGGGCGACATCCTGACGGTGAAGGTGAAGATCACCGATCAGGCCAAGTTGGAGAACGGCACCTCGCGCACCCGGAGCAACTCGGAGGATTCCGGGGTCGATAGTTTCTTCGGCCAAGGAAGAGTGCCGCTCCTGAACGGAGTCAAAATTCCAGGAAAATTCATTACGGCGGATTCAACGGCGAGCAGCGAGGGCGCCGGCAAGGTCGACCGCAAAGAGGAACTGACCACCAACGTGGCCGGCATCGTCACGCAGCTTCTGCCCAACGGCAATCTGGTGATCGAGGGACGCCAGGAGATCCGCGTCAATTTCGAGGTACGTGAATTGATCGTCGCCGGCATCGTGCGTCCGGAGGACATCGAAAGCGACAACACCATCGACTCCAGCAAGATCGCGCAGGCGCGCATCGCCTACGGCGGACGCGGCCAAATCACCGATGTGCAGCAGCCGCGTTACGGCCAGCAGGTGTTGGATGTGCTGCTGCCGTTCTGATGCTTCAGTGAGTCGTCGTTAGCAACCAGCTCCCCGCCGTCTTCGTCCCGGGACGAAACGGCGTTACCCCGCGGCCTCCGGCAGCTCCCCTGCCGGGGGCCGCATTTTTTCATCCGGCCAATCCTACTCGTCGCGATAGACGCGCTCGCGGCGTTCGTGGCGCTCCTGCGCCTCGACCGACAGCGTCGCGATCGGACGCGCTTCCAGCCGCCTGAGCGAGATCGGCTCGCCGGTCTCCTCGCAATAGCCGTAGGTGCCGTCGTCGATGCGCTGTAGCGCCGAGTCGATTTTGGCGATCAGCTTGCGCTGGCGATCCCGCGCCCGCAGCTCGATGGCGCGATCCGTCTCGGAGGAGGCGCGATCGGCGAGGTCGGGATGGTTCTGGTTCTCGTCCTGAAGATGCTGCAACGTATCCCGGGCTTCCTTGAGGATCTCCTCCTTCCAGGCGAGCAGCTTCAGACGGAAATGCTCCCGCTGACGCTCGTTCATGAAAGGCTCTTTTTCGGATGGCCGGTAGTTTCTGGTCTTCTCCGCGGTCACCTGCACGTGTCGCTCCCCCATTTTTTGGTTCGCTTGGCGAGTTTCTCCTCGCGGGGGACGCTTATATAGCCGGGGCCACACGCGGACAATAACGGAGTGTGATGGTGCATTGCGAAGCGGACAGCCAACAAGCCGCTGTGAACGCGTGAATTTCCAGCTTAAAGCAGCATTGTGGCGGCTGGACCGGCGTTCCGCTCGGGCTTACCGGATGCCGGCCTTGGCCAATTCGACTTCGACCCGCAGGTCGATCTCCGCCAGCACGCCGTCGAGCCCAGGATCGCCGGACGGCCCCTTGAGGTCGGCGGCCGCGGATTTCAGGCGGAGCAGCGTGGATTGATCAAGCGCTCCGCCAAGCAGGCCGAGCTTGAGCTCATCCAGCACATCGAGGGCGTTACGGCCGCATTTCACCGAGCGGCGGCGCCGTTCGGCGGGATCCTCGACGCCCTGAAGCGCGATCAGGGCATCGATTCCTCCAACCGTCCGCAACGAAGCGGCCGGGCTGGCGGTTCGCGCCTCTTCCTGGTCGGCGACGGCAAAGGTCCCGGAGGCGCTCCGGCGCGCGGCCGGGGCGGGCGCCGCCAAGGCAGTTCCGTTAGGTCCGTAGATGCGCATGGGGCGCTCCTGGCCGGCAAGCTCATCCGGCCTCCGTTACCTCCCAAGGTCGTCTTGTATGGTTAATGCCCGGTAAACAGCGCGGCAAATCCTGCCGGGCGCGGCAACGGCTTCCGGAAGGAAGGACCATCACGTCTGCCGTCTGCGCGGGAAAAGTCTTCTCTTTTCAAATAGATCGGTTTTCGGGAGGCGTGGCACGCTATTCGCTTATTGCTGGGCAAGTCCGCACTCATTGGGGAGCTAGGAGTGACGAGGACATTGCAAGCTGCATGCTTCGCGGCGTTGGCGCTCATCATGGCGCCGATGCCGGCAGGAGCGACGTCGCGGATCAAGGACCTCGCGAGCATCGAGGGCGTGCGCCAGAATCAGTTGATCGGCTATGGCTTGGTCGTTGGTCTCAACGGCACGGGCGACACGCTCAACAACATTCCTTTCACCAAGCAATCGCTGCAAGCGATGCTGGAGCGGCTCGGCGTCAATATCCGCGGCGCGCAAATCCGCACCGGCAATGTCGCCGCCGTGATGGTGACGGCGAACCTGCCGCCGTTCGGCACTCAGGGCACGCGCATGGACGTCACGGTGTCCGCGCTCGGCGACTCCAAAAGCCTGCAAGGCGGCACCCTGCTGGTGACGCCGCTGCTCGGCGCGGACGGCAATGTCTATTCGGTGGCGCAAGGGTCGGTCGCCATCGGCGGCTTCCAGGCGGAGGGTGACGCCTCCAAGATCACGCGCGGGGTTCCCACGGTAGGCCGCATCGCCAACGGCGCCATCATCGAACGTGAGATCGAATTCGCACTCAACCGGCTGAATCAGGTGCGGCTGGCGCTACGCAACGCCGACTTCACCACCGCCAAACGCATTGCCGCGGCCGTCAACGATTTCATCGGCAAAGCGACCGCGGAGCCGCTCGACCCTTCCACGGTGGAGCTCACCCTGCCCAAGAACTATCGGGGCAATGTGGTTTCGCTGCTCACCGAGATCGAGCAATTGCAGATCGAGCCGGATCTCGTGGCCAAGATCGTGATCGATGAACGCTCCGGCATCATCGTCATGGGCCGCGACGTGCGGGTGTCGATGGTCGCGGTGGCTCAAGGCAATCTGACCGTGACGATTTCCGAAACGCCGCAGGTCAGTCAGCCCGCGCCATTCTCCCGCGGCGGCACCACCACCACGGTGGCGCGCACGCGGATCGGCGTGCAGGAAGACGGCAAGAAGCTTGCGCTGGTGAAGGACGGCGTCTCGCTGCAGCAACTCGTCGATGGGCTCAACGCCCTCGGCATCGGACCGCGCGATTTGATAGCGATCCTGCAGGCGATCAAGGCCGCCGGCGCGATCCAAGCCGAGATCGAGGTGATGTGATGGTTGCTCCGCTCATCCTATCGGCCGCTGCGAATATCGCGATAGCCGGCGCCGGCATCGCGACCGACCTCGCCGAAGCCGCCAAAGGCGGAAAGACAGCCAAGGCGAAAGCCGCCGCCGGGGATTTCGAGGCCGTGTTCCTCAGTTCCATGTTCAATCAGATGTTCACGGCGATAGGCGGCGAAGGCCCTTTTGGCGGCGGTGAAGGCACGGGTGTATGGCGCTCGTTCCTGGCCGATGAATATTCAAAATCCTTCGCCAAGGCGGGCGGCATCGGCCTCGCCCATCATGTCTATGAGTCGCTGCTCACCCAGCAGGAAGCGCAGTCCGGCAGCCGGCCGCCTGTCATATCTCAGCTGAAACCAGGATCATGATCGGCCACGCCCTGCCCTCGCCTGCTCCGGCCCTGACCGCCACCGATGCTGAAGCCGTGATGGGCCGTCTGCTGAACGCCATGGATTCGCTCGTCGCCATGATCCGCGAAGAGACCGCTCTTGTGCGCGAGGGCCGCCTGCGCGAAGCGGCGCTGGTGCAACGATCGAAAGACGATTTTGCCCGCAGCTATGTGACCGACATGGCGAGGCTGTCCGCGAGCAAGTCCGCGCTGGCACTGGCGGCGCCTGCCGCCACGGAGACTTTCCGGCAGCGCCATGCCGAATTCCACGAGCTGTTGCGCACCAACATGACCGTGCTCGCTACCGCGCACGCGGTTTCCGAAGACCTGATCCGGGGAGTTTCCGGCGAGCTCGCACGCAAAGCGGCGCCGCAGACCTATGGCGCGTCCGGCCGCCCATCGGCGCCAAGCGCCAGCACGATCCAGCCGCTCGCCGTCAGCCGGATGCTGTAACTCCGCATCGGCCCGCGAGGCCGCCGCCGGTAGTTACTCAAACGTAAACAGCCGTCGCGAGAAACGGCCCTGCTAAGCGGCATATAATTAACTCATTAACCATATCGTTTTACCGCCCGTTACAACCCTTATGAGAGGTTCGGGCCAACCCAAGGGCCGATCCAACTGATCGGCACGGGTTCATTCGCCAGTAAGGCATACCGACCAGAAAGGTTCAGACGATGTCCAGTATCACGCTCACCGCCGGCGTCCGGCAAAACCTGCTCTCGCTGCAAGACACTGCCGACCTGATGGCAACGACGCAGAACCGTCTCGCCACCGGCAAGAAGGTCAACTCCGCGCTCGACAACCCGATCAGCTTCTTCACGTCCAAAGCCCTCAGCAACCGCGCCAGCGACCTGAATTCGCTGCTCGACTCGATCTCCAACGCCACGCAGACCCTGCAAGCGGCCAACAACGGCTTGACCTCGCTCACCAAGCTGGTCCAGAGCGCCCAGGCTATTGCTCAGCAGGCAACGCAGAGCGCCAGCACGAGCGCCAAGGTTGTCGGTACTGTTGCCGGTTTGACCGGTGCGACCGTCAATACCTTCAGCGCCAACACCGACACGCTGACTGTCAACGACGGCACCACCACCGCGACCTACACCGCTGTGGCAGGCGCCGGCGATACCGTCACCAACATCATGGCGGCGATCAACAACACGGCCAACATCAAGATTCAGGCTTCGCTCACCAGCGATGGTAAGCTCCAGTTGCTGAATCTTGCCGGCGGCAACATCGTGATCGGCGGTACTTCGTCCGCGGGCGAACTGGCCACTCTCGGCCTCGTTGCCGGCACCACGACTGGCACCGTCAACACGGTCCGCAGCTCGTTGGCTACCCAGTACAACGACATCCGTACGCAGATCGACCAGTTGACCACCGACTCCGGTTACAACGGCGTCAACCTGCTGAACGGCGACAGCCTGAAGGTCGTGTTCAACGAACGCGGCACCTCCACTCAGTCGGTTACCGGCGTCACGTTCAACTCCGCCGGCCTCAGCATCACGGCGGCGGCGAATACGTTCCAGACCGACGTCGACGTCAACGCGGCTTTGGCCAACCTCACCACGGCCCTGGGCACGCTCCGCTCTCAGGCCTCGAGCTTCGGCTCCAGCCTCTCGGTGGTGCAGACCCGTCAGGACTTCACCAAGGCGATGGTCAGCACCCTGCAGACCGGCGCCGACAACCTCGTGCTCGCCGACTCGAACGAAGAAGGCGCGAACATGCTGGCGTTGCAGACCCGCCAGTCTCTGTCGACCACGGCCCTCTCGCTCGCCGCCCAGGCCAGCCAGAGCGTGCTGCGCCTGTTCGGCTAAAACCGAGCAAAACGAAAGAAATAGACGGCGGGGCTCTGCCCCGCCGTTTTTTTTACGTCTTGTTAAGCATGGCGGCCAAGTATCGCCTCAGCCCAACGGCTTTGAGGAGCGACATGGCCCTTCGGATCGAGCTCAAACCCGGCGAGCGGATTCTCATCGGAGAGAGCGTGCTCACCAATCACGGTCAGCGGGCGGACTTCCTGATCGAAGGCAGTGCTCCGATCCTGCGCGAGAAAGACATCATGACGCCGGATCGCGCCGACACGCCGGCAAAGCGCATCTACCTTGCGGTGCAGTTGATGTACACCTCGCGCGATCCGCGCACACATCACGAAGTTTATTTCACGCTCATGCGCGACATCGTTCAGGCGGCGCCCAGCACATGGCCTTATGTTGAAAGCATCAACAATAGAATCTTAACAGGCGAGCTGTATAAAGCGTTGAAGGAAGCGAAGACATTGGTCCAATACGAGCAGGAGTTGGTTGAGAATGCATAATCCAGCAGCACAGGCTTACGGCAACGCGGCGAAGCACACGGCGAGCGACCGTGAATTGGAAGCCGATTTGTTGTTGAAAGCAGCCTCGCGCTTGCAGACAATCAGAGATGCCTGGGACCGCAACAAAGCGGATCTCAACGATGCCTTGCTCTACAACCGCAAGCTCTGGTCGATCTTCCTCACCGCCGTGACCGGACCGGACAATCCGCTTCCCGCCGCCATCCGGCAGAACCTCGCCAATCTCGGCCTGTTCGTGATGAACCATACGCTGTCGGTGACGGCGGACCCGCGGCCGGAACAGCTCAATTCCCTGATCAACATCAATCGCGAGATCGCCGCCGGGCTCCGCAGCCAAGCATAGATAAACCCGGCGAAGCCGTTTCCCTGAAGCACGATGCGCGGGACACTAGTCCCGCGCATTTTCATTTTGGGGCGATCAACTTGGCCGCATTACCCGCGCCGGACCGGCCTGCATCAAGGCATGTAGTTGACGAGGCTGGTTCGGAATAGCATGGCGGTGGTCTGCAGCGATGCTTGCAGGCTGGTATGCAAGGCCAGGATCTGCGAGCCCACTTCGTCCGGCGATACACCTTCGATGCTTTGCAGCAGGTCAGACAAGGTCGCGCGCGTCTGTCGATGACGCGCTTTCGCGTTTTCAATCGCCGTCTGCGCGCTGGCGATCTCGGACTCGATGTCGGCAATCCGCTGCTGGCCCGGCGCGCCGTCCAAGGCCGTGCCAACGCGTTCCGTCAACGCGTGGTAGCTCGCTTCCGCGAGCGGATCGCCGGCTGAATAGGACGTGGCGGCGAAGACGGCGATGTTCTGCACCGCCAAACGCAAGGCCTGTTCATCGGCGCGCAATCCGTAGGAAACGCTGATGGACGTGTCGATGCGCGCGGTCGAGGTCGAGCGAGCCGCAGCGCCGCCGGACTCGCCGGTGTACCAGACGACGGTGTTGGCGCTCGTGCCCGCGGCAAAAGCGGTCGCCGTGTTGAAGGGAGGCCCGGCCACGCGTTGGGGCGGACTGGCCAGATCGGCATTGAAGAAATCATCCGCCGCGGCGACCGCGGAGGCGGCCGCGAGCGAAGTGCCGGCAAGCTCGCTCACCGCCGTCGTCAGCGCCGCCTGCAGGTTGGCGGCCGTGGCAGCCGGCGTTGCGCCGAGGCTGAATTGGTTGGCGCCAGGCGCAGCCGAATTGGTGGCCTGGAGGGTCACATTGGCGCTGGTACCGTCGGGCAGGGCGAAAGCGAACGTGATGCTGTCGCCGTTATTGGGATTAGCCCCGCCGAGGGTAACGGAGATGCTCGGCGGCGCGCCCGCGGGGCCGGCTACCACGGCACCGGTCAAGCCGGAATTGACCGCAGCAAGCTTGAGGCCGAAAGGCGAACCGGCAACATCCTCCGATATGGAAACGACGGATCCCGCCGCCGCCGGAATGACCAGGCGGCCGAGCCTGCCGGCGCCGATATCCGCCTGCCGGCGTTCGGAAATCAATTGCCGCAGCCCGGCGCGCGCGCCATCGCCGTCGAGGATGTGAGCGGGCGTTTCAACCGCCGCCTGATCGACGTTCTTTCCCGAGAAAAAATAACGGTCGCCCAGCTTGGTATTGAGCAGGCCGAGAACCAGGTCCAGCCCGCCGTAAGCCGTGCGCTGGTCTTGCGTGCGGCCATTGGCATCGATCACGAAGGGTGACTGGATCGCCGCGGTCTTGACGTGGTGCGCGATCTGTTCGATCTGGCCCAGCGTGGTCTGCGCCAGGCTGAGCCGCACGCCCACGTTATTGATGGCATCGTCGTAGCTGGACAGCGCGGCGAGGCGGTTATTCAGTCCGACCGTCAGTCCGCGATCGATGCCGAGCCCCGCATAGGTAATCGACTTCTTGCCGGTCCCCAACTGGCGCTGCAATTCGTCCAATTTCTGGCGCATGTCCACCAGCGACTGCACCGATAAGGCAGAACGGCTACTGATCCCGCCAACGCTCATTGAGGCCTCATACTTTCATCAGCATGTCGAGCATTTCCTTGACGGCGCCGAGAACACGGGCATTGGCGGCATAGGCGTTCTGCAGATTGAGCAGATTGGCCATTTCCTGGTCCACGTTCACGGACGTGCTGTCGTTGAAACGCTGCTGTAGCGATTTCACCACGATGTCCTGGCCGGTTTGCAGATTGCTCGCGGAGTCCGCGGCTTCGCCCTGGCTGCTCATCACTTGCCGGATGAATGACGTAAGCGAACCGTTGAACGGCGCCGGGACCGCGCCGATACCGGAATCTGGCGCGAAATCCAGCGCGGCGGTGTTCAGGCGCTCATAGATGAAATTGGGCCGGGTGGCATCGCCGGCCGCCGTCAGCGGCGAGGTCTGATAGACGACAAGTTTTGAGGGATCGGCCAGGAGAGCTGCATTCACGCTCAACCGCCCGGCCAAACCAAGCCGCTGCGAGCCGAGCGCGGAGAAGGCGCCGGTATAGGGGCTATGGGCGTCGAGGAAAAACGGCAGCTCGACACTTCCGGTGAGCGCGCTTGTCGTCACCGTTGTGGAGGCGCTGTTCAGATCCAGCTTGTTACCCGCGCCGTCGTCGAGGACACGCAGCGTTGTGCCCGCCGGATTGGAGAATTGCAGGCCGGTCGCGCCGAGCGCACTGTTGATCTGGGCAACGATGGAGGCCATGCCGCCGGAAAAATCGATCCCGATCACCCGGTCTTTGGGATCGGCGGTGGCTGCGTCGCCCAGCGGGAGCGCGTTGGGATCGTCCACCCGCACAAGGGTGAGCTTGCGCTGCGCATTGCCCACATTGTCCGTGTAAACGATATTGACCGAATTGCCGTTGGAAAGCGCGGCGATGTCCAAATCAAATCCGGCCTGAGCGCCCACCGTGACCGCCGTGCCGTTCGTCGTGCGATCCGACAACGCCTGCGCCATCGCGGCGGCGATGGCGTCGACCTGCGCCTGGGCTTGCACCAGCACCTGGTCGCGCATCTCCAGCAGGGCGGCGATCTGCCCCGACCGGATGGCGTTGTTGGCCACGAGGTCCATGTCGCCGCCCGTCGGAGAAAGCAATGTGACGGTTCCGACGTTGCGCACGTCGGGGTCCGAACTCCATGCCGCCTCCGCGGTCATCGTTCCTTGCGGATCGAACGTCAGAGTCGAGGCCTGGGTGCCGACGAGCTGAATGCCGGAATTAGTGAAGACGTTGATTTGCTGATGGTCGTTCACGACCACGCGAACATCCATCAGTTGCGTGAGCAGATTGACGTAGCCGTCACGCTGATCGAGCAGCGCCGCCGTGGTGCTGTCGGTACCGTTCGAGGTGCCGAGCTGGCCATTGATGCGCGCGATGTGCTGCATGGCATCGTTGGCCTTGGAGACCGCATCCGCCAGGCCGAGCTCGGCATCGGTCCGAAGCCCCTGGATGTCGCTGCTCATGCCGTTGAGCTGCTGCGCCAATACCTGAGCGGAGCTGACAACGTCGCTGCGCGCCGAAGCGGATTCCGGGCTCGTCGCCAGCGACTGCACCGAGGTCGTGAGGTTGTTGAATATGGTCTCCAGCGTGGTGGCCGATCCCGGATCGCCATAGACCTGCTGAAGCCGGTCGTAGAAGCGTGCGCGCAAATCGGCATAGGCGCCGCCCGACGTTTCGGTCCGCAACTGCCGCTGGATATATTCGTCAAGCTCGCGATTGATCGCGGCGACGCGAACGCTGACGCCCAGGTTGCCCGCGCTGGTGGCAACCTGATCCATGGTCTTGCGCACGTAGCCGGGCGTCTGCGCGTTGGCCACGTTGCCAGCGACGATCGCCAGCCCTGCCTGACTGGCGCGTAGCCCGGATACCGCGGTGGCAAGCGCCTGAGCGAGACTCATGAACGGTGGCTGCCCTTAGCTGACGTCGCCGGCTCAACCAAGCCGGAGGCGCGTTACCGCAACATGTTCAGGAGGTCCTGAACCATTTGATTGGTGGTGGAGATTACCCGCGTATTGGCCGAATAGGCCTGCTGCGTCACGATCAGCTTGGTGAACTCGTCGGCGATGTCGGTATTGGAGCCTTCCAGCGACGAGCCGACGATCTTGCCCGCCGCGCCGAGAATGGCGGGACCGGATTCGTCGGTCACCTCGAAGGCGCCGCCGTCGATGCGCTTGAGGTTGTTCGGGCCGTTGAAGCTCGCCAGGGTGATTTCGGCCATATCAATGGTGCGGCCGTTGGAATAGCTGCCGACCACGCGCCCTTTATCATTGACGTTGACGGACTGAAGCTCGCCCGCCGGGAAGCCGTTCTGCTGCAACAGATTGACCTTGGCGTTGCCGTTCGGGTCGGCGAATTGCGTGATGCCGCCGGCACCGTGAACGAGCTGTACGTCGCCAAGCGAAATCCCATCGACCACGACGCTGGTCAGAGTCAGGTTTGCAATCGTCGGGCTCATCTGGCCATTGATGCCGAAGGTGTAATCGGTGCCGGCATTGCGCCACGCAACCTGATTTCCGGTGGCGTTGGAGCTCACCTGGTAGAACAGGTTCCACGTATCCGTTCCGCCGTAAGCGGAGCTTTCGATCTTGGCCCAGCGAAGCTGGATGTTGGCGGGCGAGCCCGAGACGTCATAGGCGGTCACGGCGCCGCCGCCGATGGATGAATTCAGGAACGTGGTGAGATCGTTGGCGACCACGGTCTGATTGGACGGGATCGCCGATGTGGTCTGCATGCCGAAGGTCTTCGGCTGCACCGTGCCCGTGATGGTGATCGAGTCGGTCGGGCTGGTGGCGGTGATGGTGATGTTGCCGTTGGATGTGTTCACGGTGGCAATGCCGCCGATGACGCCGCCAAGGCCGTCCGGCCCGCTGTTCAACTCGGCGAGCGTGGAAATCTGATTGGCGCCGTTGCCGAAGGTGATGGTCTTCGTGTTGCCGCCGATGGTGACGATCAACGTATCGCCGGGAGCCACCGCGCTTTGCGTCAGAAGATTGGTCGGCTGCGTTGTTCCAACCGAAATGCCGAGTTCGGCGAGCAAGGCCGTGGCGCCGCTGGCGACGGTGATGCCGGTGTCGGCGCCCGTGCTTGTCAGCACAAGATGCCCGGCGGCGTCCTGCGTGGGCGGAAGCACGAGACCCGGAGGAGCGGCGGCGTTGATGGCGGCGAGAACCTGCGCCTGCGTCATGCCGACGGTGATGGTGATGTTGCCGCTGCCGTTGATGGTGAAGGTGCCGCCGTTGACCATGGCTGCCGGCAGGATCGTCGTCCCGGTGACCTTCGCCGGCGCGTCCGGCGACAACGCCGCCCCGATGCCGGTTATCTTCGCCGCCGCCGGCGGCCCCGCCACCGGATTGGCGATGAAGTTCGCGGGATTGAGCAGCTCGGATCCGGGAATGTTGGCGTCCTGGCCGGGCGTCAGCGGATAGCTGGCAAGGTTGGCGCGATAGTTGATTTCCGACGTCTCCTGCGCGGGCAGGAAATCGTTCTGGAATTTCAGAACCTCCGGCACGCTGCCGACGAGGTTGCCGGTGTCCGCATCCACCGGAATGCCCATCAGGAAGTAGCCGGCGCCGTTGACCAGAAAGCCGTTCTTGTCCGGCTGGAAGTCACCGCGGCGGGTAAAGAGGTTGATCCCGGAGAAGATCGGGCGGTTGTCGACGATGCTCGACGGCTTTTGCGCGACGAAAAAGCCGTCGCCGTTGATGGCCATGAAGGTGCCGACCGATGAGGTCTGGATGTCGCCCTGGACCGTGTTGGTGGACCGCGCCGAGGCGACGACGTTGCCGGCCAGCTGCTTGCTGGGCGGCGCATCGGGCACGAGATCGACGAAAGCCGAATCGATGCGCTTGAAGGCGGTCGTCTGGGAATTGGCGATGTTGCCGGAAATGTTTTCGAGCGCGAAAGACTGCGCGCGCATACCCGTCACCGAGGTGGTGAGAGCGCCGAAGATACCCATGACTTCATCTCCAACTGCGTTCCGGGCGGCCAGCCGGGTGCCACGTTAAGAGGGCCGCAATACCGGCAAGGAGCGGTGCAAGGCCCGCGCCAGGATTAACATCGCTGGAGAATCAAATACTTAGAGGAAAAGAGAGGCGCCCGGAGACGGCTTCCGGCCGTCAATTCCTGCCGCGGACGGCAGGAATTGCCGGGTTGCAGGGTGGAAGGTCAGGCCGGGGGCGCGGCTGCTTCCGCAGGGGCAAACTTCAAGGCCACCCCATTCATGCAGTAGCGCAGGCCCGTCGGCTTCGGGCCGTCATCGAACACATGGCCGAGGTGCCCGCCGCAACGGCGGCAATGCACCTCCGTCCGCAGCATGAGCAGGGAGCGGTCTTCGGTTGTCCCGATGGCATTGGAAAGCGGCTGGTAAAAGCTCGGCCAGCCGGTGCCGCTTTCATATTTCGTATCGGACGAAAACAGCGGCAGGTCGCAGCCGGCGCAGGCGAAGGCGCCCTTGCGCTTTTCCTGATTGAGCGGGCTTGAACCGGGATACTCGGTGCCGTGCTTCCGCAGCACATTGAATTGGGCGGGGGTCAGAAGACGCCGCCATTCCTCTTCGGTTTTCTGCACTTCAAAAGGCCCCTGCGTGGTCGACGCGCCCGCTTCGCGCGGCCATCTCGCGATGGCGACCGCGGCAAGGCCCGTGCCTGCCGCCAAAACCCAGCGACGCGTGTGTTTCCTGTCCATGGCCTTCCTACCTTCTCAGCCGGGCCTTAGCCTATGCGAAGCCTGCCCGGCGATGAAGCGGTCATCCGCGGCTTTATATTCGGCGCAAGCACGCTTCGGTTACATCAGCTGCCGGTTCATTGCGGCTGCCCGGTGGTCTCCGAACCCCCCGTGTCCGGTTTCGGCCGCCATCCCTGCTCTGAGGCATAAGCGATGATGCGGCGCGCAGCGGCTTGGCCCAAGCGGCGTGCGTGGGCCTCAACGTCAGCCGAGAGCTTTTCCGATACGGCGCCGCTGCCGGCCGTGGCGGCGATCGCCGCCGCGCCGCGAGCGGCGGTGACCGGCGCGGTGACCGCCGCGCCAGGGCGCATGCCGCTTTCCGCTTCGGCGGCGAAAGTCAGAACTTCTTTTTTTCCGCTCGGGGAAACATGCGTAACCGCCACGTCGGCGGCGACTTCGCTTTTCCCCACACCCAGGCCCACGACATTGCGGCGTGTGCGGTTGCCTTGATCAATGGCACGAACTTTCCCGTTCACCACCAATGCCGGCTGATCCGCGAGCAGTGTCTCGTCGCCGCCGTCGCGCGCGGGAAGCCCCGCCTCGCGCAATGTCGTCACCATGCTGCTGACAATTTCCTGGCTGACGCGCTCGGCAAGCTGCTCGCGCAATTTCTCCGGCGGGACCTTGCCCATCCGGCGCTGGAGTTGCGCCGCGAATCCGCGGTCGAGCAGCACCACGTCCGGTGAAAACGAGAAATCAGAGACGACAATGGCCTCAGGGCGCGCCAGACCCGGCGTCAGGATGCTCGATATGCCTTGAATGCTGGTTTGCCCGCAGGCGGCGAGCACGAACGCGAAGGCGACACCAATGAAAGAACGCAGCATCCGGACTCCTTATACGGGATCGGCGTACCGCCTCACGAGCACTTAGCCGTGACGCGGCCGCTTAGGATTCCACCAGGGTGGAATTCTGGTTTACCGGTTGCTGAGCGTCCCCTGCAACGGTTTTGGCGCGCGCTTTCGATTTGCGCTTCTTTGGTTTCCGGCGCTTTTTCGCCTTTTTGATGGCCGGCGGCTTCTCGGGCTGCGCTGCAATGGCTTCAGGCTCGGCGGGCTGGATAGCGGGCGCCGCCGGAGCAACCGATGCTTCGGCGGCCAGGGCAACGGCATCCTGCGCGGGCTCCGGCGAAAGCGGGACCTCGTGCGGCGTTTGCACGGAAGGCTGTCCGCCGTGCAGGTGGGCGTCGATGCGTTCGCGGATGCGGCGGGACCAATAAAACGCCTGCACCGCCGCACGTCCGAACATTCCTCCCGCCCAAACGAGGTCGTAAGGCGAGAACAAGCGCCAGGTTTGATCGTTCTCCACGATACCGCAGGCGACCAGCTCGCCCGCCACTGCGGTGGTGTTCAAGCCGTGCCCGCCGAAGCCGCTGGCCAGCCAGACACCGCGCGAGATTTCGCCGACCTGTGGCATGCGGTGCACCGCCCGCCCGAGCGTCCCCGACCAGATGTGATCGATCTCCACCTCGCCGAGTTGAGGAAAGGTCCGCCGGATGTCGGCGGCGAGCCGCCGCTGGAAACGCCGCGGATTGCCGTCCCACATCGTCACGCCGCCCGACCACAAGAGGCGGTCGCCGCCGACGATGCGGTAATGACTATCCGCAAGGTCGGTGTCACTCACTGCCCCGGCGTAAGACACGGCTTTCGACAAGCGCACCCCGAGCGGGGCCGTGGTGGCCACATAGGTCGTGATCGGCAGCAAGCTCGCGGAGATGCGCGGCATCAACGCCCCGAGGCCGGTATTTCCCGCGAGCACGATATGCGCGGCGCGCACACGGGCCGACGGCGTGCGGATTCTCTTGCGGATGCCGGCGGGATCGATCGACAGGGCGGGCGTCCGCTCGAAGATGCGCGCGCCGGCCGCCTCGGCCGCGGCGGCAAGCCCGAGCGTGTAATTGAGCGGATGGACGGAGAATGCGCGCGGGAAATGCACCGCGTTATGATAGAGGGGACTCTTCAGCGCCTCCCTCACTCTATCCGCCGGCCAACTTTCGGCCTGAGCGCCAAACTCATCGCGCAGAATTCCGACCAAGGAGTCAAATTCCGGATCGTCGCGAAACTTCGAGACATTCAGCCAGCCTTCCACCGGCTTGACGCCGGGCATCTTGGTTTCGCGGATCGTTCGCCGCACGTACTCGACGCCGCGCTCCGAAAGCGCCCACAAAGCCTTGGCCTGTTGAATCCCTGCTCGCGCGATGATGCGGTCGATGTCTTCCGCGAAGCCGGGCAGGACGAAACCGCAATTGAGCCCGGACGCGCCAGAGCCTACGCGAGTAGCCTCAAGCACCGCGACCGACCATCCGCGCCGCGCAACTTCGCGCGCGGTGGTCAACCCCGCCAGGCCGCCGCCTATGACGCAGACATCCACATCGAGATCGAGGGTCAGCCGCGCGCGTTCCGGCGCAGGCGCCATCGTTTCCGAATACCAGCCCGAGCCGTTCACCGTCTGATTACCCTGCATTGATTTCCCAGCGCCGCGGCGGCACGCGCGGCTTGGCCATGCTAGACCGGCCACGCGGGAAAATCGACGCCAAGTCCCAATTGGCCCAAAGGGCGGCAATACCATTGCATTCCGCGTGAATGCATAGAGAATCCCGTGAAAGCACCTCGAAAGGCCTCGCCAATGCGGTGTCTGATGCTATTGCGTCATTCCAAGGCGATCCCTGGCGGTGGGACCGTAGGCGACCACGAGCGAACACTCACGCCGCGTGGAAGGAAAGACGCCCAGGAGATGGGCGCTTATATGGCGCATCACCGGCTTGTGCCAGGCCGGGCCATCGTTTCCACTTCTGCGCGGACGCGCGAGACCTGGGAGCTGGCGACCGCGGCGTTTCCCCGGCCCGTGCCTGTGGCGCACGAGCGGCGCCTCTATGATGCCGCGCCGCAAACCATATTGGACGTCATCAAAGAAACGGATCGTGCCGTCTCCCGGCTGCTCGTCATCGGCCATAATCCTGGCTTACATAGCCTTGCCACGGCATTGATCGCCGCGGGCGATCTCGATGCGCGCGAGCGATTGAGCGAAGCCTTGCCGACCAGCGGCCTCGTTACAATCGATTTCCCAATAGATGACTGGGAGAAGCTGCACCCTCAGTCAGGACGTCTTGGCCACTTCATAACTCCGCGATCGCTGAAGATGGCGACCGATTGAACCCGCGCGCCCGCTCAGGGGGGAGCCCTCATGTACAAGCATATCCTCGTTCCGGTCGATCTCGCTGACACCGACCTTGCCAAGCCCGCCATCGAGACCGCCGTGGATATGGCGCGCTCATCCGGCGGCTCGGTGCGGCTGCTGAATGTGCTGCCGATCACGCCGATGGTGATCGCGGAATACGTCCCGCCCGATTTCGAGGCACAGCAGAAGAAGGCGTCGGAAGAGGCGCTGACCATTGTCGCCGGGGAATGCGGGCTCGAGCCCGGCCGCGTGACCGCCCGGGTGCGCCAAGGCGGCATCTATCACGAGATCCTCGAAGAGGCGAAGGCGATCGGCGCCGATCTCATCGTGATGAGCTCGCACCGCCCCGCCATGCGCAGCTATTTCCTCGGCTCAAATGCCGGCCACGTCGTGCGCTACGCCACCTGCTCGGTGTTGGTGGTGCGGCGGTAGACACTCAGCTCTTCTCTTCCGGAATGACGCTTTGCACGCGCCAGAAATCGGGGAAGAGCTTTATCCAGAGTAACGCAATGCCGGCAGCGCCGAGGCCCCCGATCACAGCGCCCGGACCGGCGCCGAGCAGCGCCGCAACGGTGCCTGCTTGGAACTGACCGAGGTTTGACGTCGTGCCGGTGAAGGTGGAATTCACCGCCATCACCCGGCCAAGCATCTCATTGGGCGTGCGGGTCTGCACCAGGGAGTGCCGCACCACGACGCTGACCGAATCGGCGGCGCCCGTGATGCCGAGCGCCAGCATCGACAGCCAGAGCGACGTCGAAAAGCCGAAAGCCGCGGTCGCCAAGCCGTAGACGACGACCGCGCCGATCATGATGCGGCCGGCATGCTTGTCGATCTGGACATTGGACAAATAGAAGGACATCAGGAGAGCACCCGCTGCCGGCGACGAGCGCAAGAGGCCAAGGCCTTCGGGACCAGCATGCAGAATGTCGCGTGCGAAGATCGGCAGCAGCGCCGTGACGCTCCCCACAAGCACGGCGGCAAGGTCGAGCGTGATGGCGCCGAAGATAACCGGACGCGTGCGGATATAGTGGAAGCCCGCGAACACACTCTCCAATGTCACGGCCTTCTTCGCTTTCGCGGGCCGCGCGATGCGGACCAACATGATGAGAATGGCTGCGACCGCAAACATCGCAAAGCACACGTAGTAAACCGCATTTGTCCCGGCGGTGAGCAGGAAGCCACCGAGCGCCGGTCCGCCGATCGTTGCTACCTGATGCGCCGTGGCGCCGGCGGCGATGGCGCGCGACAGGATTTCCTGCGGCATGATGCTGGGCACGATGGTGTGCAGCGTGGGCCCTTCGAAGGCGCGGCCGGTGCCTACAATAAACACGACAAAATAAATCAACCCGACACTGAGATAGCCCATGGTGCTGGCGGCGATCAGGATCACCGCTCCAAGGGCCTTGCTGATGTGACAGATAAAGATCACCACGCGGCGATCGTAGTGGTCGGCCACATGCCCGATGATGAAGGTACCGGCGATCACCGGGATGAACATGACGAGACCGATGATCCCAAGATGGAACGCGCTGTCGGTGAGCTGATAGATCTCCCATTGAATGGCCACCTGAATTATCTGGTAGGCAGCCGTCGAAAGGACCCGAGTCCACCAGTACAGAGCGAATTGCTTGTGCCGCAGCAGCGAAATTTGAGAGCCGACGGGAGTGGTCATGCGGGAATCGGTATGGGGGACGGTATGGCTTCCTTACCGCTTTCTTTTCCCGCCACCAAGCCCCGAGGGTCGGCCGTGCAGAATGCGGGGCAGCCATCGGCCGAGCGATTAGTCGCGAGCCATCTCTGGCCGAAAGCGGCCCCGTCGCCTATATCGATGCCATGCGAAAACTAGCTCTCATCGTCCCCCTGATCGCCATGCTGGCCGCGTCCGTCTGGTTCGCCTACTATGTGTGGATCACGGACGACGGTCCGCCGATGCCCACCTCTGGCTATGTCGCCATGGCGTTGGGCATCCTATTCTCGATTGTCATCGGATTCGGGCTGATGGCGCTCGTATTCTATAGCCACCGCCACGGATACGACGAGCGGGCTCAAGGCGCAACGGACGCGGATCGGGGCTGAGGGATGGACGCGGGGCTACCAACGCAGCAAGAGCTGCCGCGCGTTCTCGTCTTCTCCACCGCACTCCTCTGCGGCCTGCTCCTGGCGCTGGCGGCGCACATCGCATTGACGGCGGCGGGCTTCGGCCTCACGAGTGTGGTGCACGATCTGTTTCCCACAACCACCGATCAGCTCAAATCGGCGCTGGCCTGGTGGGGAATTGGCATCGCCGGCTGCGCCGGAAGCTGGGGTGCGATTCTGCTGTTGCGGAAGACCTCCCCCACCCAGCCGGCGCAACAGCTGTTCCGCATCGCGCTGGGTGTCGCGTTCTTTTCCTTGCTGGCCGCCGCGGGTCATGAAGCGTCGTCAGCACCCGCGGGAAGCGCGGCGATGACCGCGCTGACCAACCTCGCGGCCATGGCGTTTGGGGCCTTCATGGCCTTCTTCGCCGCGCATTTCGGCTCGCGCAGCTAAGGCAGATCAGGACGAGCGTGCAGCCGTCGCCGCCGTCAACGCAGCGGCCAGTTGGTCGAGCTGATAAGGTTTTTGAAGGATCGGCCGGCTTTTCCATGCGTCGCTGATGCCGACCAGCCCGTATCCCGTCGAGAACACGATCGGCACGTTTTGCGCGGCAAGCGCTTCCGCCAATGGATAGACGGTATCGGCGCCGAGGTTGATATCAAGCACGGCCGCGTCGATGGCGCTGTGCGGAACGATCGCGAGCGCGTCGGAGAGCCGCGAGGCCGATCCGGCCAATTCGCAGCCAAGCTCGGCGAGCATATCCTCCAGCATGACGAGAATGATGAACTCGTCCTCGACCAGCAGGATGCGCAGGCCCTTCAAGTGAGGATAGGCCCGGCTTGCCGGACCGGAATGTTTAGAGGGAATTCGATTTCGCACCTGACCCCCGCGGGCGCGAATTCGAGGCGGGCCGCTCCGCCCAACTCCACTTCCAGTCCACGCTCCACCATGAGCGTGCCGAAGCCGCGCCGTGAGGGGGCGCTGACTTTCGGGCCACCGCTTTCGCGCCAGTGCAAGCGCAATTTCGGTTGCGAGCCATTACTTTCGATCTCCCAGGCAACATCAAGGCGGCCGCCTGTCCTGGAAAGGGAGCCATATTTCGCCGCATTGGTTGCAAGTTCGTGAAAAACCATCGCCAAGGTCAATGCACGGCGCGGGTCGATATCGACCCGGTCCCCGCTGATGCTCACATTATCAGCCGCTTCATACCGATAGGGGGCGACGATGGCGGTGGCGATGTCGCGCAGGTCGGCGTTTTCCCAGTTCCGTTGGCTGAGCTGATCATGCGCCTGGCTCAACGCAATGAGGCGCCCTTCCAGATGCTCGCGGAACGTCTGCGGCGATTTCGATCCGCGGGAAGTTTGAGCGACCAGCGACTGCACGGTGGCGAGCGTATTTTTCACCCGGTGATTCAATTCGTCTACAAGAAGCTTCTGCCGCGTCTCCGCGCTTTTTCGCTCGGAAATGTCCACCAGCATGTTGACCGCTCCGATCACCGCCCCGGCCGCGTCGCGCAACGGCGTCGGATAGGGAATGAAGGGCACGCGCGCGCCGTCCGGACGCTCGGCCACGGCTTCGACATCACGGATAGGCCGCCCTTCTTTCAGCGCGATCGCCATCGGGCATTGGTCGTGCGGAAGCGACGCGCCGTCGGGCGTATAGAGCCGCCAGGTCACGCACCACTGATCGCTGCCGAGTTCGGGCCGCCGGCCCGACAGGTCGACGGCGGCCTGATTGAAATAGGTAATCCGGCCGGCGGCATCCGTCGTGTAGATCGCCGCGGGAAGCGCCTCCAATAATTCGCGCGCACGGCGCTCGCTTTCGCGCAGAGCGTCCTCAGTCTGCTTGCGCGCGGTGACGTCGTGGAAACAATTGATGGCGCCAACCACATTGCCGACCTCATCCTTGATCGGATCGACGTAGACCATCGCCGTGACGCGCGAGCCGTCGGGACGTTCAACGGCGGCTTCCTTGCCGTGCACCGGCTGCCCAGTGCGCAGTACGCGGGCCACGGGGGCTTCTTCGCGGCTGATCAGTTCGCCGTCGACATGAAACAGTTTGAACGAACCAGAAAGGAGCTCCGTGTCATCACCGATGCGCGGTTCCCTGGCCCACAATTCCGCGGCGCGGCGGTTGAACCAGCGCAGACGGCCGCTGGCGTCGCAGGCATAGATTGCGACGGGAAGCATTTCCACGAATGGAGGCGGAGCGTGAAGCAGACTTTCGGCGGAGGCGGCCTCGGTGGAGCCGGAAGTAACCGGGGGCAACCCCAATACGGCGCGGCTCATAAAAGGCTCTCCCGTGAACGACGGTCAGGGACGAAATCCCCTGAATTTAACGGCAGGCCCCGTTTGAGGTTCCTGCCGTTAAAGAATATTCGTCCTGGTGAGGTGTCCGGCTAGCTGGCGGCTTTGCGGTTGACCCTGCTCTCGGCCAAAGTCGTCAGCTTCTTGTCGGTTGCCTTTTCTTCGTTGAGATTCTTTTGAAGCACGGCGGCGCAATCGTCCCGGCCCAGTTCGTGGGCCCACGCGACCAGCGTGCCATAGCGGGTGATTTCGTAGTGTTCCACCGCTTGGGCAGCGGCGATCAGCGCGGCGTCGAGGACTTCTTTGTCTGCGACCTCACCGGCGATCTCCTCGGCTTCCTCGATAATACCATCGATGGCGGGACAGTCGGCGCCCTTGGGCGTTGAGCCATGCATTTCGAACACTTGCTCAAGCCGCGCGACCTGCCCTTCCGTTTCTTCCAGGTGCTTTTTAAATCCCTGCGTCAGTTCGCGGTTGGTGGCCTTTTTGATCATGTCCGGGAGCGCTTTGAGGATTTGCTTTTCGGCATAGTAGATGTCCTGCAGGGTGTGCACGAACAGGTCGTCCATCGTTTTGATGTCTTTCGAAAACAGGCCCATGATTGTGATCCTTCCGCTGGGATGAGGTGCCGGGCGCGTTTGCTGCGCCTTTGATCTCATAGCCAACGTGGAAATGAAGGGATGGGTTCCGCGCGGGCTTAGGCCGCGTCGGGAGCCTCGATTGCGCCGGCGGCGCCGAAATTTGGCGGAAAGCGGATCAGGAATTCAGTTCCAGGCGCGAGGCGATTGATCGTCAGCGTGCCGCCAAACTGCCGCACGGTCGCCATGATGACCTTGAAGCCCAGCGAGTTCGGCTGCTCGGGATTGAAATGGTCCGGCACGCCTTGCCCGCGGTCGGAGACGCTGAGCTCGACGGCGCCGCCCGCGCCCCGGCGCAGCCGTACGAAGATGGGCCCCGGCTCGTTGTCGGGATAGGCGTGCTTGAGCGCGTTGGTAATAAGCTCGTGGGCAAGCACCGCAAGCGAGGTCGCCTGATTGCCGGAGACTTCGATCGGCTCGGTTTCGCAGGTAATCGTCGGCCGGCTCGCGCCGATATACGCGCGCTCGCTTTCTCCGCAGATCATTTTCAGGAATTCGCCGAATTCAACCCGGCCCGTACTTTCGACGCTGTAAAGATGCCGGTAGACGGCTCCCATGGCGAGGATCCTCTCCTGCGCCCGCGCGAGCTGATCGCGCACCGCCGGCTGAGTGGTATGTTTCCCCTGCAGCACCAACAGGCTCGATAGAATATTCAAGCTGTTCATTACGCGGTGCTGGAGCTCCCGCAGCAGGAACTCCTTTTGCTCCAGCAGGTGATCGACCTTGTCGGACATGCCGGCCAGCGCAGTGCTGAGTTCGCCAAGTTCAGAGGACGCCGGCAGCTTGGGAAAATGCGCCGAGATGTCGCCGCTTGCGCGCCGGCGCGCGGTATCGACCATCTTCAGCACGGGACGGCGGATGAGGGCATGCGCCGCCAGCCAAGTGCTGAACACGGCCAGCACCATCGCAATCGCGCCGACGGTGATGCTGCGCCAGGAGGTAATCTGGACCTGCGCCAGCGCCAGCTGGCGATCAATGCCGACCGCGACCGTCAAGCTTTCGATGCCCTCCTTGAGCGGGACATAGCCGATGATCTCTTCTTTTCCCGGCACCGTCTCCGCTACGAGGGTTCCGGAAGTTGTGCCGCGCATCCGTTCGAAGAGCTTTTTGCCGTCTTCGGGATCGCTCCATGTCCAAGAGGGCGGGATACTCAGGACGACCGATCCCTTGCGATCGAACACGGTTACGCGGTGATCCAACTGCCACGCGCGCGCGGCGAATTCCTCCGCGATCTTTTCCGGATTGAGGATAAGCACAACAATCCCATCAAAGCGCCCATCCGCGCCGCGATAGGGGGCCGAAATGTGGATCGAGGGCTTTTCGGTGACGCGGCCGGTCGTCAAGGTGCCAACCGTGAGCCTTCCGGTTTGCAACGGCTCATAAAAATAGATGCGGTCTCGAATGTCGAGGGCGGGAGGAATCTCGATGGTCGAGCAATGGAACTTGGCATTGCGGTCTATCACCGCCGCTTCGCGATAGATCGGCAAATCCGCGATGACGAATTTGAAATACGCGGTGCATTCCTCCTCGCGTTCGGGAACCGCGGGATGCTTCGCCAGAGTCAGCATGAGGTGGCGGCTGCCCTCAAGCAGCTGACTTAATTCGGCTGCCACCAGGCGCGCCGATGCGAGCGCCTCTTCGCTGGCTTGCGCTTCAAGAAAATCGCGCCATGCATAGGTATTGTAGGCTGTCAGCGCCAAGGGAGGCGCGATAGCGACGGCCACAAGGACGGATAGCCTGAACCTAAGGCTCATGATTGCTGGGCGGCGGTTACTCGACGAGCTTGACGCCGGCGGCCTGAATCACCTGCTTCCAACGCGTGACTTCCTCGCGCATGTAGGCGGCGGTTTCCTGGGGAGATCCCCCAATCGGCTCGGCGGAAAAATCGACGAAGCGCTTGAGCATTTCCGGATCCCGCAATGCTTCGTTGATGTCGGCGTTGATCTTATTGACGATCTTGGCCGGCGTTTTCGCGGGCGCAACCACTGCGAACCAAGCTGCCGACTCGAAGCCCGGCAATGTCTCGGCAATGGTCGGAACATCCGGCAGGGACGCCATCCGCTTGGGAGTCGCCACCGCGATGAGCTTGAGCTTGCCCGCCTTCACCAGCGCAAGCGAGACGCCGAGATTGTCGAACATGACGTCAACCGTACCGCCGACGAGGTCCTGCAGGGCGGGCGCGGAGCCGCGGTAAGGGACGTGCTGAAATTTCACCTTGGCCATCATCTGGAACATCTCCGACGTGAGATGCGATGTGGTGCCGCTGCCCTGAGTGGCGGACGTGATCTTGCCCGGCTCTGCCTTCGCCATGGCGATGAACTCGGCCACATTCTTCGCCGTGACCTTCGGATTCGCCACCAGCGAGTTCGGCACCCGGCTCATGATAATGATCGGCTCAAAGGTAGCCGCGTCGAAGTTCAGCTTGGGATAGAGGCTTTGATTGATGACCAGCGGCGGCGGGGGAGCAGAAAGAAGCGTGTAGCCGTCCGGGTCGGCCTTGGAAAATTCCGCGGCGCCGATGTTGCCCGCGGCACCGGGCTTGTTCTCGATGATAACCGGCTGTCCCCATTTGCGCGAGAGCCACTCGCCGATGAGGCGCGGCATGGCGTCGGCCGTGCCGCCGGCGGGGAACGGCACGATGATCTTCACCGGGCGGGTCGGGTAGTCCTGGGCCTGCACCGGCATTGAAGCCGCGACCAAGCCGGAAAGGACGAGGGCGAGGCTCAGTATCGACCGCGGCATTTTACCCCTCGCGCACCCCTCAACTTCTGTCATCCCCGCCTCCCTATGTTTTTTTCGACCCTAAGCCTAGCCGGTCCCGTCCGGCCTTTCCAGCGCACACAGAATGACGTGGAACTATGGGATAGATGATACGTTTGTGAGCAGCCATCTTCGCGCCGCCAGGGATTCGCCGTACCCCTGCCCGATTTGCCCAACATCAAGTCCGGATTCCTCTGGAGCTTGGCGGAGCATGACCCGAATTCTCGCAACACTGATGGGCGTGGGACTGAGCGCCCTCGCCTCTTCCGCCTGGGCCGACACCCTCTCGCGCAGCCAATTTGATCCGATGGTCGCCATGCATGCGCAGGCGAATGGCGTGCCCGAGGCGCTGGTGCATCGCGTCATCATGCGCGAGAGCCGCTACAATCCGCGCCTCGTCGGCAAGGGCGGCGCCATGGGGCTGATGCAGATCAAGACCGCGACGGCCCGCGGCGTCGGCTATGGCGGGACGTCCGCCGGTCTGCTCGATGCCGAGACCAATCTCACCTATGCCGTTCGCTACCTCGCCGGAGCCTATCGTCTGGCGCGCGGCAATCACGACCGCGCCGTTTCATATTACGCGCGCGGCTATTATTACGCGGCGAAGAACAAGGGTGAGACGGTCGAGGCCCTGGCACGGCCCACCCCCACCCTTCTCGACGGGCTGTTCGCTTCCGCTCCGGTCGTCTCTCCGGGCGTAAGCGCAAATCCGGAGCGCAACGGCGATAGGTGAGTGGCGCCCCAATCGCCGCTGATGCCAACGGGCTAAAGCAGGCAAACAAGCCTTACCCCGTAACCAGCGGCCCGATTCAGCTATCTATTCCCCTTCTTTGAGCGCATGGTGGGTGCTGTAGCGCATGGACGCCGCGACGCCCCGGCGAGAGAGCATTTTCAATGCTCCATTTCCTGCCTCCTCCAGCCTTCAGATCCGTTGAAAAGCCTGGGGAATCCCGCGTGGTGTTTCCGCCACCGTACAGACGGGCGCGAAATCTTTGGGTTATCCAGCGAGCTACCTCTTTCACTCCCTCGAAAGGGAGCCATCGTGGCTGCAAGCGCAACATCCGGCCATCACCAAAATCGCCTGCTCGCGGCGATTCCGCAGGACGTTTACACCCTCTTAGCGCCCGACCTGAAAGAGACGGTTATCAAACAGGGAGAGATTTTGCAGGAAGGCGGCGATACGGTCGACCGCGTCTATTTCCCGCAATCCGGAATGATATCGCTGCTGGTGGTAACGAAAGACGGCGGCGCCATCGAAGCAGCGACAATCGGACGCGAAGGCGCGGCTGGTCTGCAACGTGGTCTGGGAAAACGGAAGGCATTCACCCGTGCCGTCATTCAAGTCGGCGGACGATTTTCTCACATGCCGGCGGAGCGCTTTGAAAAAGCCGCGTCCAAGAGCGAAGCCATCAGGAACATCATTGCCAATTACATGGAAGTGCTATGGATGGAGGCACAGCAGATTGCCGCGTGCAATGCCATCCATAGCGCCGAACAACGTCTGGGCCGCTGGCTGCTGCAAACACGAGACAGAATAGAGAGCGATACGTTGCCGCTCACTCAAGAATTTCTTTCGCAGATGCTTGGCGTCCGCCGGACCACGGTGACGCTCGTCGCCCAAACGCTGCAAGCGGCCGGCCTGATCAACTACCACCGGGGAAAGATCGCCATCGTTGATGGTGAGGGACTCCTGAAGGCAACCTGCGAATGCTACGCGGCCACCCATCACAAGACCCTTCCGAATAAGATCGGCGTGAAGCTCGGCGGCGCGTAAATTCAATCGCGGCACAGCGGCGAGAGCCCGGCGTGCAATTCCTTGCTTGGTGGGCACGCTAAATTTACGGTTCCCCCACCGCGGATCGCGGCATTAAGATGGCCGAGCCGTCGCGCCTCGGATAGCAAATCCAATGGACAAGATGATCTCCCGATTGCGCTGGCCTATTGCCGCGCTGATGATGTTGCTTGCGCTGCTGTGGCCCGCGCTGTGGAACGGCTTCCCCGTCGTTTTCTATGACACCGGCGGCTATCTCGATTCCTACATGACCGGCCTTCTCGCCAACGGCCGTTCGGCCATCTACGGCTTTTTTCTGAGTCTCGGCATTCCCACCGGATTTTGGCTGAACGTCATCGTACAGGCCGGGGCAGTGACGTGGCTCATCGTGCTGGCCTTGCGCACGCACTACGTCGCCAGCACGCCCGGCTTCGCCGTCGTGGTCACGCTCGGCATCGCGGCGCTCACGTCCCTGCCCTGGTATGCGGCGCAACTGATGCCGGACGTCTGGCTGCCGGCCGGGATATTGGCGCTTTATCTTCTCGCATTCCGCGGCGGCGAATTGCGCCGCTTGGAGAAAATCGCGCTCGGCGCCGTCACCGCCTTCGCCATCGCCGGACACATGGCCACGCTGGCGCTGATGCTGGCGCTTCTCGCGCTGCTCCCGCTGTGGCGTTGGATCGCGCCGCGCTGGCACTGGCCGCGCCCAAGCTTAGGCAGGCCCGCGCTCGCCGTGGCGGCGGGCGTGTTGCTTATTCTCTTCGGCAATCTCTTCATCACCGGCCGCTTCGCCTTCATTCCGGGCGGCAACAACTTCCTCTTCGGCCGTCTGGTCCAGACTGGAATCGCCGCGCGTTATCTGGCTGGCCATTGCCCCGACCCGTCGCTGCGGATATGCGCCTACCGCGACACGCTGCCGGCGGACGGCGATTTCTGGCTGTGGAACAGTGAAAGCCCGCTTTGGAAGATGGGCGGCTGGGAGAATTTTTCAGACGAAGCACGGCGCATCGTCCTCGGCAGCATCCGCGACTATCCGGACCTGCACCTGCGCACGGCGGCAATGGGTGCGCTATCGCAATTCGTCATGGTCAAGACGGGCGACTACCTCACCCCGCAGACCTGGCACACCCATGGCATCCTGAAAAAATACGCGCCGGGTTCCTATCCGGCCTTCCTCGCCGCGCCGCAGCAGCGGGCGGAATTGAACTTCACCTGGCTCAACGTGGTGCATGTGCCGGTCGCCCTGCTGGCGGTAGCGGGCCTGCCGGCCATCATTCTGCTGACGCGCAGACGCCGCGTGCGCCGGTCGGCGGCAAGCTTGGCGCTGTTCGTGTTCATCGCCTTGGCCGGCAACGCAGCGATCAGCGGGGCGCTGTCAAACCCGCATCACCGCTATCAGAGCCGCATGATCTGGCTGGCACCGCTGGCGCTTGTGATCGCGGCCGGCGGGCTCGGCCGGTCAGGCACGATCCTGCAAGACAGCCCATATTTCCGCCGCAAGCAGACCTAATATGCCGCGGATGGCCTTACGCTATTTGTTGGCATCAATCCTCATCCTGTCTCTCGAGCTGAGCGGCGCGGCTAGCGCGCAGCCCGCCGCGAGCGAGCTGCGCATCGAATGGCAGGTGAAGAACCGGTTCCGCCTGTTCCGCAACGAAGCGGATTTCCAGCGGCACGTCGCCGCCCACCAAGCCGATGGAGTGCTCGCGGCCGAGGCTCGGCTGGAGCGGCGCACCGGCGGCCGCGGCTGGGCGCAAGATATGGTGGAGCATCTGTGCGTCAACGCGGCGGGGCGCTTGACGGAATATTGCGACCGGGACGGCGAACGCGAAGTTTATCTCGCGCCGAAGGACCATAAGATCGGCGCGGTGCTTTCAGGGCCGGTGCCGGCGGACGCCACTTGCGCCTGGAATTTTGACGACGGCGCCATCCCGCCGCAGCAGATCACCGTGCCTTGCGGCGAAGAAGTTGGGGTTCGGCTGCGCTACGGGAAGCCGACAATCGCCAGCGTCGGAGTCACCGCGCCGGACGGCGGCATCCAGCAGGCGACGACGGAAATCGTGGTTCGGGATCTTCTAATCGCGGGGTTGGGCGACTCCATCGCCGCCGGTGAAGGAAATCCCGACAAGCCCGTCGCTCTCTCCGACATCGGCTTCTGCTTTCGCGATTTTCTCGGCGGCGCCGGCAGCCAATATTACCGGCCCGGCCGCGCTGGGTTTTCCGGCGACAAGACCTGCGGCGCCGCGGCGACCGAAACAAAGACCGACGCCCTGAAGGAATGGCAGCGCCATGCGGCCGGCTGGCTGAACGCCCCATGCCACCGTTCGCTCTATGGCTATCAGATGCGCGCGGCGCTGGCGCTGGCGGTGGAAAATCCGCATGCCGCGGTCACGTTCCTGCCGCTGGCCTGCGCGGGCGCGACGATCGAGGCCGGAATACTCAATGCGCAGCGCATCCGCGAATGCGCGCCGGCAGCGCGCGAGCGCGCCTGTTCCGCCACGGTCCCGGCTCAGTTGGAGCAACTGAAGGAACTGCTGGCACTGGCGCAGAAGCATCAGCCCGGCCGCGGCCTCGATCTCATCTTGCTCACCGTCGGCGCCAACGACATCAAATTCTCCGGCCTCGTCGCGAATGTCATCATTGAGGAAGGAGCGGAGCGAACCCTGTTCAATCGCGCCGGGATCATCGCCACGCCTGAGGACGCCGGAAAAATCCTCGATACGGAATTACCCGGCGCCTTCGCGAAATTACGCGCGGCGCTCAAACCTTTCGCCGGCGGAAACCTCAGCCGCGTGGTTTATGTGACCTACGGACATCTGGCGTTAGCCTCGGAAGGAACGCCCTGCCCCGGTGGCCGTGACGGCTTTGACGTGCATCCGACCTTCTCAGCCGACAGCGGGCGCCTGGACCGCATGGCCAGTTTCTTTTCCGAGCGGTTCCTGCCGAAGATCAAGACCTTCGCGCTATGCGAGGGCGGCACGATCTGCGCCCAGCCTGCCACGGACAGGATGACCTTTGTCGATAGCCACCAGCCTCAATTCGCCGGCCATGGCTTCTGCGCGCGCTCCGAGGACGATCCGGTTTTCGATCGAAAATGCTTCTCGCCAGCCGGCGACACCTTCGAAACCAGCTCCGTTGAAGGGATCAACAATCCTCTCGCCTGCGACATGAAGGCAAGCGACTTCCGGCCCTATGCTCCCCGCGCGCGCTGGGTGCGCACGGCCAACGACAGCTATTTCACGGCGATGACCTACCCCGACGGCCTGCCTTCGGTGCTCCAGCCCGTCGATGTCCATGATGCGACGTGGGGAATCCTCAGCGCCGTCTATGGCGGCGCGATTCATCCCACCGCGGAAGGTCACGCCGCGATGGCCGACGCCACACTGCCCGCCATGCGCAGCATTCTAAAACTGCCGCAGGTGTCTGAGGTCGCGGCAGAACCGCTGCCGCCGCCAGTGCGGTAATTTCGTCGAAGGAGCATGTGCGGCTTTCAGCCGCCTCGCTGTTAAGTCCGCGTCATCAAGCCGAATGGATGATGTCATTCGGCTTGGGTCGCCTCCATTTTTGGCCTAACATCCCCCAAAATAAGAAGCGCGTAAGCCGCTCACGTGACCAGCCTCGACTGGGCGAGCTACCCGATTTTGACCTTCCCGGAAATCCCGGAACTCGTTTACGACCTGATCGACCGGCCGAACGAACAGCCATGGGGCGCGGGCGAACCGGCCGCCGCGGTGATCCCAAGCGCGATCTCCAACGCGGTGTTCGACGCCACCGGCATCAGGCTGCGGTCGGTGCCCTATACGCCCGCGAAGGTGAAGGCAGCGATGGCCGGGGCGGCCTGACGAAAATCGGAGCACCCTTCCCAGGGCGCTCCGTGGAACGCTAACGACCGGCCCAAGACCTCACTGCTTCTGGATCTTCGCGACTTCAATAACGCGACCCCATTTCGCGGTCTCTTTCTTGATGTGGCCGGCGAACTCCTCGGGCGACGCGACAAAAGGCTCGATCGTCTGCGCGGTCAGTCCCTTCCGCTTGTCCTCTTTGCTCCAGATTTCCGCGATTGCGCGCGAAAGCCGATTGACGATCGCCGGCGGCGTATTCGCCGGCGCCCAGATTCCAAACCAGGCGCCGAGATCGTAGCCGGGGACGCCTGCCTCCCGCATCCCGGGCAGATCCGGCCGCAAGGTCGAGCGCTCAGCCGTGGTCACCGCCAGGATGCGCCCGCTGGCTTCCTGTTGGCTCAAAACGCCGAGATCGTAAACGAGCAAGTCGATCTCGCCGCGCGCGAGATCGTTCAGCGCATCTCCGGCGTTTTTGTAAGGCACGGCGAGCGGCGAGACACCGGCGATATTCTTGTACAGCTCCGTTGCGGTCAGTCCAAACGTGTTGGCATAGCCGTAGGTCGCCTTCTCCCCCTTGGCCTTCAGGAAGGCCGTAAGCTCGGCCATCGACGTGACCGCCACCTTGGGGCCCACTGCAAAACCGAAGCCAATGTTTCCGGCCGGCGCCACCGCGACGAAGTCGTTGATGGGATCGAAGGGAAGCGTTTTGAAGAGATGAATGTTGGTGGCGATTGCCGTGTGGCCCGAAAACATCAGGGTATATCCGTCCGGCTCTGCACGAGCGACGGCGGCAGCGCCGATATTGGTGAAGGCTCCCGGTTTGTTTTCGACGATGACCGGCTTCCCCAACGTCTCCTCCAGGTGCTTGGCGAAGATGCGGGAAGCAATATCTGCTCCGGCACCGGCCGAATAACCGTTGACGAGCTTAATCTCGCGTGAGGGGTACTCTTGGGCCTGCGAGCCGGAGAGCCCCATCATCAACGTGCAGGCCAGGATCAACGCGCCTTGAGCCGCACCGCACAAAACGGTTTGCAAATTCTCTTTCATTGGTCTCCCCAATTGAAGTCACCGGATCGAAAAGGCGCACATGGCCGGCAGCTCTCCCTGCGAGGAGGGATAGGCGTCACCTCACGCCGAGCTTCTTCTGCAAGCTAGTCGATGACGTCGTGTATTGGAAGGTGAGCTTCTTGTCCGGGTACACGTAGCGGTGTGCTTTCTGCGCCATCAGCGCCGCTTCATGGAAGCCTGACAGAATCAACTTCAGCTTGCCCGGATAAGTGTTGATATCGCCGATGGCGAAGATGCCGGGCACGTTGGTCTCGAATTTTTCCGTGTCCACCGGGATCAATTCGTCGTCGAGCGCGATGCCCCAGTTTGCCACCGGGCCGAGCTTCATCGTCAGCCCGAAGAACGGCAGCACGGCGTCGCAAGCGAGCGAGACTGTTTCACCATCCTCGCGTTTCACCCTCGCCGCCCTCACCTGCCCGTTCTCGCCTTCCAAACTCATCACCTGGCCGAGGACGAAATCCATTTTTCCATCGGCAACGAGTGCGCGCATCTTGTTGACGCTGTCGGGCGCTGCGCGGAAAGCGTCGCGCCGGTGCAGCAGCGTCACATGCGAGGCCACCGGCACGAGATTGAGCGTCCAGTCGAGCGCGCTGTCGCCGCCGCCGACGATCAGGATTTTCTTGCCGCGGAATTTTTCCATCTGCCGCACGGCATAGAAGACGGATTTGTCCTCATAGGCTTCGATGCCCGCGATCGGCGGGCGCTTGGGCTGAAACGAACCGCCGCCCGCGGCGATGGCCACAACCTTGCATTCGAAAAGTTTGCCGGCGTCGGTCGTCACGCGGAACAGCGGATCGCCGATCCGCTCAACCGACTCCACCATCTCGCCCAGATGAAAGGCCGCGCCAAACGGCTTGATCTGCGTCATCAACGCATCGACCAATCCCTGGCCGGTAACGAAGGGCAGCGCCGGGATATCGTAGATCGGCTTCTCCGGATAAAGCTCCGCGCACTGGCCGCCGGGCTTGTCGAGGATGTCGACAAGATGCGCCTTCATATCGAGCAAGCCGAGCTCGAACACCGCGAACAGGCCGATGGGGCCTGCGCCGATGATGAGGACGTCGGTTTTGATCGGTTCGGTCATTCACTTCGTCATTGCCGGGCTTGTCCCGGCAATCCCGTTTGATGGGCATGGTCAGTGAGTACCTAAGCGGGATGGCCGGGACAAGCCCGGCCATGACAACGGAGTGTAACCCACTTCTGGTAGCGCACCACGTTCGGGACGTGGGGGTCGCAGGTTCAAATCCTGCTGCCGTAGGCTTACGCCTGCCGCTCCGGCGTGCTCACCACCAGGCCGTCGAGCGCTTCGGTGACCTTGATCTGGCAGGACAGGCGCGAATTCGGGCGCACGTCGAAGGCGAAATCCAACATGTCTTCTTCCATCGGGGTCGGCTCGCCGGTCGCCTCCCTCCAGGCTTCGCTCACATAGACATGGCAGGTGGAGCAGGAGCAGGCGCCGCCGCATTCCGCCTCGATGCCGGGAATGCTGTTCTTGATGGCGGTTTCCATCACGGTCGCGCCGACTTCAGCGTCGGCCGTGCGCTTGGTCCCGGCGGAATCGATATAGGTGATCTTGGGCATGCGTCATTGCGGGGTGGGATAACGGCCAGCGGCCGCGCGCTCCCTATATAGGCTCGCGCGGGCGCGCGCCAGCGGTCAGCCGGCGATTAGCGCGAGAGATCAGGGAATTTCAGTGCGCCCGCAGCAGATCGGCGATGACGATGCGGGCTTCATCGATGGCAGCGCCGAGGCGGCCGATGGCGGCAGTCACCTCAACGGCATTGCCGGCGGTGGCCACCAGTTCCACGGCTTCCGCCGCACCCGCCACGCGCCAGGCGCCGATGCCGAGCGCGGAACCCTTCAGCGTGTGCGCGAAGGCGCCCGCGACCTGCGGAGCGCATTGACGCATCCGCGCGAGCAGCAGTCCGGCCTGGCGGTCGAAGAGTTGTAGAACCTCACGTTCAAGGCTGCGGTCGCCGAGCGTCATGCGGGCGAGATGATTCACGTCCACAGGCTGATCGACCGGCGCCAGCGGCGGCGCGGCAACCTGTTCGACGAATCCCGTCGAGAGCTCAATCATCGGTGCCTCCCGGGGCTCTGCGTCCCCTAGAATTCCAGTGTGACTGGTAAGGGGCCAAAACCGGGTAAATGCGCGGCCGCGGCTGCGGCGCTGACCGGACCAAACCACGGTCATGGTTAATGAATGCTTAGCCGGTCATCGTCCCGCTGCTTCGGGAGGGTCCTGGTGGAGTTGTCCACCGGCTCCGGCGCCCGCGGGCCGCGACCGAGGCACCCCAATCCCTTAGCCGTAGGACCGCCGCAATGTTGGCTGCATCCTGCGGCGGGAGGCGGGTTTCTCAGCATATTCGGCCACGGCATCGAGGCCGCGAATTAAGTATGATTAAAGAGACCTTTACGAGCCAGTTTCCTTTGGTTCGCCAAGCCGATAGGATGGTTCCAAGGCGGTGAATGCGACACCCAGCCCACCTTCCCGAGGGGGAATTGCGATCCCGCGCTCGTGACGCGGCCGAATCTTCCAGGCCGCCGTCCAGTCCAGCGTAACGAACGAGGCGACGACCGACATGGCCAATAACACGAAGAAGATTCAGGATCCGACGGAAGCGGCTCTGACCGCCATCCAGGAAGCCCTGGAGGTGCGGGACCAAGAGCAACCCGCCACCCAGGAACGGCCTTCTTCGACAGCCAATGGCCGGTCACGCAATGGCGCGGCTGGCGACGATGACCTTTTCCTCGATCCGTCCCCGCGCAATAGCGTGCGCGGCGATGACGTGCCGGTATCCGGCCGCCGTGCCGCCAACGACGATCGCCAATCCATCGGACATATCCTGCAGGCGGTGCAGCGGCGCCCTTCGCGCATGTCCTACACCATCGCCACCCTGTTCACCGTGGCCTGGCTCGCCACCGGCTTCGGACTGGCTTGGGCTTACATGCCGGAACTCGACGCCTTGCTGGAGCAAGGCCGCGCCGCCGCGCCCGCGCTGATCGGCCTTGGCGCCCTCGTCATGCTGCCGATCTTGTTCTTCTACGCGCTCGCCCACATGGTCTGGCGCTCGCAGGAATTGCGGATGATCGCCCAATCGATGGCGGAAGTCGCCGTCCGGCTTGCTGAGCCGGAAACCGTCGCACGCGATTCGATCGTGTCCGTCGGCCAGGCCATCCGCCGCGAAGTCGCCGCCATGGGCGACGGCGTCGAGCGCGCTCTGGCGCGCGCCGCCGAACTGGAAGCGCTGGTGCATAACGAAGTTTCCGCGCTGGAACGCGCCTATAACGACAACGAGGTCCGCATCCGCGGTTTGCTGCAAGATCTTGCAAGCCAGCGCGATACCCTGGTGAGCCAGGCGGAGCAGGTGCGCAACGCCATCACCAGCGTGCATCTTGATCTCAGCCACGACATCAGCGCCGTCAGCGAGCTGGTGGCCGACAAGGTCAACGAAACCGCGCAGCGGATCACCCGCACGCTGGCCGACAAGGGCGAGCACATCACCCTGGCGCTCGGCCACGCCGGCGACAGCATGATCTCCGCGCTGACCGACCGCGGCGGTGACCTGCTCGATCGGCTTGAGCAGACCAGCGACCAGACCACCCGCGCCATCACCAGCGCCAGCGAACGGCTGACCGCCAGCCTCAATTTCAAGACCGATCACATCCACGAGGAATTCGCCGGCCTAGCCGCGAACCTGACGCAGAACGTGTCGCAGCAACTGGGCGGGGTCGCGCAAGACTTCGAGCAGCGCTCGGAGGCCGTCGTCGATATGATGGGCAGCCGCACGCAGCAGATGGCGAACAGCATCATCGACAGCAGCGCGCGCATCGCCGAAACCCTCGCCAGCCGCGTGGAGGAAGTGAACAGCACGCTGAAGGCGACCGGAGATTCACTGGTCCTCGATCTCAGCCTGCGCGGCGGCGACGTTGTCGCCAACCTGGAGCAGACCGGCGCGCGCATCACCGATACCCTCGTCAACAGAAGCAACAAGGTCACCGAAACCTTCCGCAGCAGCGCGGAAAATCTCGCGCATGTCATCGACACCAAGGGCGAAGCGGCGAAGAACATGCTGTCGGCCCGACTCTTGGCCTTCGAGGAAATGTTCACCCATGGCGGCGCGGAACTCGGCGAGAAGATCACGCGCGAGAGCACGACGCTGGGCAATCTGATCACGCGGCACCTCTCGGAATTCGACCGCACGGTGAAGACCTATGGCGGCGAGCTGGTGGAACGCCTCGGCCAGCGTACCGAGGAAGTCGCCGACGCGATGCGGACCTATGTCGATGGCTTCGATGGCCGCGTGAACGCGCGGGCGGAAGAAGTCGGCGGCATGCTGGATCAGCGTCTCGTGCGCTTTCAGGAGACGCTCGACGGCCGCACGCAGACGCTCAATGACGCCCTCAACGCGCGCGTCATGGATATCGCAACGACACTGGCGGAAGGCGGCAAGGAAGTCGTCACCGCGCTCGACAAGCGCATCAAGGATGTCACGGATACCATTGGCAGCCGCGGCACCATGCTGGCCGACGCGCTCGGCGCGAAGATCGCCGACATCGACCGCAGCCTGGGCAGTCACGCCCTCGACGTCGCCAACAATCTCGACAGCCGGATCGGCCGCATCGAGGAATTGAATACGGCCATCAAGACCCACACGGGCGATGCCGAACGCACGCTCACCGAGCTTTCTTCCAACGTCAGCGCCGTGCTGCGGCAGAACGCCGAAGACGTGGAGCGCACGCTGCTCGGCGTCAGCGCGGAGGTGGCGCGCAGCTTCGTCGGCAAAGCCGACGAGATCAACGCCACCGTCAGCGCGCGCGCGGCGGAAATGACCCGCGTGCTCGATCAGAGCAGCAGCGGGCTGCTGGGAGCACTGACCGATAAGAGCCAGGAATTCGCGGTGGAGGTCGGCCGCGCCACCGATCATGCGTTGCAGGAAATCGAGGCCAGGGGCTTCGCCTTCACCCGCGCCATGGTGGACAGCAGCAACGAAATCGCGCGCGGTATCAACGAGGCCAGCGTCACAGCGACGACCACCGTCACTCAGACATTGCAGGACCTGCAGGAGACCACGCAGGCGGCGATCGAACAGTCCAAGCAGACCGCGGCGGCCACGGTTTCCGAGATGCTGGAAACCCACGGCATGCTGCGCAGCGACACCACCACGCTGTTCGAGCGCCTGCGCGAGGCCAACATCCTGCTACAGGAAGTGTTGAGCGGCGCGCACGAGAACATGAGCTCGCTGGAAGATACCATGGTGCGCAGCGTGTCCGAGTTCGTCTCCACCATGAACGAGCTGATGGAGCGCAGCGGCGCCGCCGAAACCAAGGTGGAAGAGCATATCAGCAAGTTCCACAACGTGACGAGCCGGGCGCTCAGCGACTTGTCACAGCTCTCCACGCAGTTCGACGCCCATGGCCGGGGACTCGCCGAGGCGGTCGATCTGATCGACCGCAGCAACCGGCGCACCGAGGACACGCTTGCCGAGCGGCGCGTGGGTCTCGATTCGCTGATCTCAACCCTTGATATCCGCACCGAGGATCTCGAGCAGCGCCTCAAGCGTTTTACCGGCCTGCTCGACAACTCCCTCGAAGACGCCGCCGCACGCGCCCGCGAAATCGCCCGGGTGGTTTCCGAGGCAAGCACGAGCGGCGCGCAGACGATCTCCGAGCAATTCGATCTGGTGCGCACGACGGCTGAGGAGGAGCGCAAGCGGACGGCGGAGGTCATGCACGGGATTTACGAAGACGCCCGCACCGATACCAATGCCCTGTTCCGTCAGGCCACCGAGCGTTTCACCGAGGTCATCCACGGCATGAAGCACATGGCCGGGGAAATGCAACGCGAGTTGGAGGCGACGCGCGGTGAACTGCGCCGCGGCATCCTCGAACTTCCGCAAGAAACCGCCGAAAGCGCCGCGCAGATGCGCCGCGTGATCGTCGATCAGATTGAGGCCTTGGCCGAGCTCAACCGCATCGTCGCGCGCCATGGACGCGGCCTCGATACCGCCGAGCCTGCGCGCCGCAGTGGCGGCCGTGAGGAAAGCGTTCTGGCCGGCGCCGGCGGCCGCATCGACATGCCGCGCATCAGCACACGCAGCGATACCGCGGCCGCCACCAGCAGCACGCCACGCCGCGCGGAAGCGCCTTCCCTCAGTCCGGCGGCTGGCAACGCCCGGCCGGGCGGCTGGCTGACGGATCTGTTGCAACGCGCCTCGCGCGAGGAAAGCGACGCCGCGCCGGAAGCGCCGCGCGAGACCGCACGCGGCGACGAGCGCACTGCCCGCCACAGCATCGAGTCGCTCGACTCGCTGTCGGTGGATATCGCGCGCATGATCGACCACGATGCCGCCGCCGAGCTATGGGACAAATACAAGCGCGGCGAGCGCAACGTATTCACGCGCCGTCTCTACACGCTGCAAGGGCAGAAGGCGTTCGACGAGATCCGCAAGAAGTATCGGGCCGACCGCGAGTTCAAGCAGACCGTGGACCGCTACATCGCGGAATTCGAGCGGCTGCTCGACGAGGTTTCGCGCGACGACCGCGGTCAGGTGGTGGCGCGCACCTACCTCACCTCGGAGACCGGCAAGGTTTACACCATGCTCGCGCATGCCGCGGGCCGCTTCGAGTAGACGAAGCCGTTAAAACAAATGCGCGGGCAACGCCCGCGCATGACCAACTATTCCAAACCGCTCAAATTATCTTGGATGCCCAGAGCACTATTTCCGTAGCGACCTGACCGAAGGCTTGGTCGAGCGCATTGATGGCAGGCGGACCTTGCGCCGCACCCGCCGGCACCAGGGCACGGAAGACGCGGGCGGCGGTGATGCGGCCTGAACTATCGCTCACGAGCTTGGCGGAAATCTCCACCTCCGCCGCAGGCCCGGCCGGCACTGAGATTTCGAAGGCGCGAATGTCGAGCAGAAGCTGATAGTCGGCGGCGATGTGTTCGCCTGGGCGGCCCACGGCACGCAGCCGTCTGGCATTCTCGAAGGTCTGGATCGTGCGTATCTGCACGAGCCTGGTCAGACGATCGCTCCACTGCGCGTCTGCCAGTGCGGTAATCTCGCCTTCGGCCGGCCGCACGATGATCCTCTCGCTATCGAGCACAGACAGCGCCGTGGCTTCCGGAATAATGATCTGCGCCCGCGGAGCGCGGGTGGCCCGTGGAAAATTCTCCGCGGCGCTCAAATCGTAGGTTGGCGGGGGGCCTTTGGAACCGCTCATGACCCCGGAGCAGTCCCCGGCAAACAGTGCCAGCGCGAGCGCCATCATGGCTCGCCTCGCAGGGGAATCACGCCCCAATGCCTGCACAACGCCCCCCTTAGGCCGACCCCAGCCAGTCACCAACGTTATCGGTTTGCATTGTATGCCGGGACTGAATTTCCGCTACCACCGAATAGCAGCCGGGAGGGATTACGGTCCAGATTCTTGACGGCACGATCTATTTCCGAAAGCGTACGGCGGCCTTCGGAGGCGAAAGCCTCGAGTTCGCGCGCGCCCGTGGCCGAGAATCGGTTGATGCCAACGGTGATCTCCGCCGTGCGCTTGTCGAGATTCTCGGCCAAATTGCGGATCGCGCGCGCCGCCTCCTGGACATCGCCCTTGCCCTCGGGCCCGCCGCTCAGATTCTCCAGCCCCGCGAGAATGTTATCGATACGCTGCGAATTCTGCGCCAGCGTCGCGGAAAACAACTCTACGTTCTTGAAGGTCTTGTTGAGCGTACCGTTCTCAGCCAGCAGGCTATCGATCCGCTGCATGACGTCCCGCGCCGCCCTGGTCACGTCGGCGGAGGCGCTTGGGTCGGCGTATAGCATCGCAGGCTCGCCATCCTTCGAGACGAGCGTTGGCGCCTCCGGGGAGCCGCCGGTGAGCGCTACCGAGGCGATGCCCGTCAGCCCCTGGAAGTCGAGCCCGACTTTCGTGTCCGTCCGCAGCGGCGCCTTCTGATCTACCTCAATCGTGGCCAGAACCTGATGAGGATCCTGCGGGTTGAGGCTCACCTTGGTGACTTCTCCCATGCGGATGCCATTAAACAGCACCGCCGATCCCGGCCGCAAGCCGCCGGCCGATCCGTCAAAGCGCACCATGTATGCGGATCGCTTCGCGGTTCCGCCGATGTTGTGGAACCAGAAAATGAACCCGAACGCGGCGACGACAACCGACACCGCGAAAAGCCCGATGAGGACGTAATTAGCCTTGGTTTCCATACGCTATTTTCTGTCCTTTGCCGCGCCCCCGTCTCGGGACCTTTTACCCCGGAAATAGGCTTTTAGCCACGGGTGTTCCGAGGCCAGCATTTCGCTCATCGGCCCGGCCAGGATCACTTTGCCGCCAGCAAGCACAGCAATCCGGTCGCAGATCGCATGTAGGCTATCCAGGTCATGGGTTACCATGTAAACGGTCAGGCCTAAAGTGCGTTGCAGCGTCTTGATCAGCTCGTCGAATTCACCGGCGCCAATAGGATCGAGACCGGACGTGGGCTCGTCCAAGAAAACGAGTTCCGGGTCGAGAGCCAGCGCCCGCGCCAGCGCCACGCGCTTGATCATGCCGCCTGACAATTCCGAGGGGTATTTTTCCTGCACGTCGGCGGGAAGCCCGACCATTTCGAGTTTCGCTACCGCGATCTCGTCCATCAGGCGTTCCGACACATCGAGATATTCCCGGATCGGGAATTGAACGTTCTGCCTGACGTTAAGCGACGAAAACAGCGCCCCTTGCTGGAACAGGATGCCCCAACGCTGCTCGACAGCGATCAGCTCCTCTTCCGTGGCGGTATCGAGGTCTACCCCAAAAACCTCGATCTTGCCTTGCACCTTGGGGATAAGCCCGATGATGGTGCGCATCAGCACCGACTTGCCCGCGCCGGAACCGCCGACGAAGCCCAGAACTTCGCCGCGGTATACGTCGAGATCAAGATGGTCGAGGATGGTCTTCTTGCCGAAGCTCACGACCACGTCCCGCACTTTCAACACGACTTCTTTGGTGGGGGCCGCCATCACCTACATTCCGATCGATGCGAAGAAGATGGCGAAGAAACCATCAAGGACAATGACGAGAAAGGTCGAAATGACCACGGAGGACGTGGTGTGGGCGCCCAGAGATTCCGCGCTGCCTTTCACCTGTAGACCCTCAACGCAGGCGACGATGCCGATGATGAAGGCCATGACCGGCGCCTTGATCATCCCGACCAGGAAGGTATCAAGCGAGATCGCTTCCCGCAGACGGGCCATGAACACGTCCGGGTCGATGCCGCCGTAGAGCCAGGAAACCAGACCGCCGCCATAGAGCGCGGACATGGATCCCAAGAACGTGAGAAGTGGCACGGAGACGACGAGCGCGAGGATGCGCGGCAGGATCAGCACTTCGACGGGGTCGAAGCCCATGGTGCGAAGCGCGTCGATCTCCTCGCGCATTTTCATGGAGCCGAGCTCCGCCGTGTAAGCGCTGCCAGACCGGCCCGCGATCATGACGCAGACGATCAGCACGCCGACTTCACGCAGCACCAGGATGCCGATCATATCGATGACGAAGATATCGGCGCCGAACTTGCGGAAATGGAAAATACCCTGTTGCGCGAGAATGCAGCCGATCAGGAAAGTCACCAGCAGCATGATGGGCACGCCTTGCCATCCCACGCGGTCGATATGCGTGACCATCGAGGTCCAGCGGAATTTCATCGGATGGAGGATGGCCCGCCCCAAGACCACGGTCACCGCGCCGAGCATCTGCACGATCAGCAATGTCGCGTGGCCGATGTTGACGATCGTCCGCCCAATGCTTTCCAGCGCGTCGACGATGCGGCTGGTCTTCTCCGGCGGCGGGAGCGGCTTCAGGTTCGAGTTGTGAACCTCCTCGAAGAGAACGCGGTAATCGTCGCGCAGGCCCAGGATCCTGGTGTCGATTCCGCGCGCGCTCCAGGAGCGCGCCAGCCGCTCGATGAGCCAGGCGCCGAAGGTGTCGAGCCGGTTGACCCCGGCAATATCGATGTCCACGGCGCGGACTGGCTGGCTGCTCTGGGCCTGGGCATCGACCAAGGGCTCAAGGTCATGGGCATGGATAGCCGTCCAGGCGCCGCCCGCGGTCAGCACCAGACGATCGCCGGTCCTTGTGCCGGTGAGAGCAGCCTCGCCGTTCACTGGTTCACTCCGATGGCCCCGGGCTGTCCGTCCACACGCCCCGCGCTTGAGTCGAGCTTTTCTTTCCGATCATATACTTGAAGCATCCGTGGGTGAGCCTGTCGAGGGCACCAATTCCCCGGCATCCACCCGTCCCGCGGCCTTACGGAATATCATGCCGATCAGTCTCACCGTCCGGATCGAGCGCTGGCCAATCGCAGGCACTTTCGCCATCAGCCGCGGTTCCAAGACGGAAGCCACGGTCGTTGTCGCCGAATTGTCGGACGGTGGTATGCGCGGGCGAGGCGAATGCGTTCCCTATGCGCGCTTTGGTGAAAGCGTCGAAGGGGTCGCCGCCGCCATCGAGGCCATGCGCGGGCCGATCGCCGGCGGTCTCGACCGCGCGGGCATTCAGCGCACGCTGCCCAAAGGCCCCGCGCGTAACGCGCTCGATTGCGCCTTCTGGGACCTGGAGGCCAAGCGCGCCGGCAAGCGCGTCTTCGAATTGGCGGGTCTGCCCCCTCCCCGGCCGATCACCACCGCGCTGACGCTTTCCATTGGTACGCCCGAGAGCATGGCGGCGGCGGCGGAGAAAGTGGCTTCCCGCGCATTGCTCAAGATAAAACTCGGCGCGGATGGCGACGCCGCGCGGATTGCCGCCGTGCGCCGCGCCGCGCCGCGCTCCCAACTTATCATTGACGCCAATGAGGGCTGGACCGCGGAAAACCTGGCGGCAAACCTCGCCGCCTGCGCCGATGCCGGAGTCACGCTGGTGGAGCAACCGCTGCCCGCGGGCGGCGACGACATTCTTGCCAAGGTGGCACGGCCGATCCCGGTCTGCGCCGACGAAAGCGCGCATGACCGCAGTTCGCTTGCGGCACTCGCGGACAAATACGACGCCATCAACATCAAGCTCGACAAGGCCGGCGGGTTGACCGAAGCGCTGGCGCTCGCCGAGGAAGCGGAACGGCGCGGCCTCGCCATCATGGTGGGCTGCATGGTTTCCACATCGCTCGCCATGGCGCCCGCGATGCTGGTGGCGCAGCGGGCGCGCGTGGTCGATCTCGATGGGCCGTTGCTATTGGCCAAGGATCGTCCCGGCGGGATGCGTTATGAAGGCAGTCTCGTATACCCGTCCGACGCTACGCTTTGGGGCTGAGACGCCAGGCCGCCAGGGCAAACAGCCCGCCGGCGGCGGCCATCACCGCCATCGCCGCATACGCCAAGCCGCCAAAAGCGTCATAGAGGACGCCCGATAGGCCCATGCTGACGGCCATCACGGCGCCGAGCATCACGGCGAGTTGCCCCTGGGCGGTGGCGGCACGGCCGAACGGGGCGGCGCGAGCCACGAAGCCAACAGCGCCGAGATGAGTCGCGCCGAAGGACAGCCCGTGCAGGCATTGCAAGAACGGCAGCGCCGTCGTGGGCGGATCGAGCGCCATGGCGGTCCATCGGACCACGGCGCCCACCGCCCCTACCAGCAGCAGCGCGGCGGGCCCGAGACCCGGCGGCAAGCGGCCCGACAGGGCGAACAGGGTGATTTCGGCGATGACACCCATGGCCCATAAGGCTCCGACAGCGGTTCCATCCAGCCCCGCCATTTTCCAATCCAGGGCCGAGAAACCGTAATAGACGGCGTGGCTGGCCTGGATCAGGCCGGCGGCGACCGCGACGGCCGCAAAGCCAGGGGTGCGCAAAAATCCCTGATAGGAAGGCTCCGAGGGCTGCGGAACCGGCTTCCCCACACGCTGCGGAGCCAACCCGACCGCCGCAACCACGGCCGCCGCCAGGGCGGCCACAATCAGCCATATAAGGTTGCGCGGGTTGATCGAATCAATGATCCATCCCGCACCAAGGCTGCCGGCGATAAAGGCGGCGGAGCCCCATAACCGCACCGGACCATAGGCACGACCGGCCTCGGCAAGGCCCCTGAGTGCATAGGCTTCGGCCAGCGGCATGATCGGCGTGAAGGCGATCGAGGCCAAGCTGAAGACGATCAGAATCGCCAGGCTGCCGTCAGTGAAGCCGACGGCCAAGTTGCCGAGGGCGGCGGCAGCCGATGCCGCCACCATGGCTCCGCGTAGCGCCTGGCGATGGTCGGCAAAGCGGGTAGCGACGGGAATGGCAAAGATGCGCACCACCATCGGAGCGGCAAGCACAAGGCCGATCACTTGCGCGTCCAAGCCCTTGGCCTCGAGCCAAAGAGGGAAAAACGGCACTTGGATGCCGATGGCGACAAACAAGGCCGCATAGAAGAACACCAGGCGGCGCACGAAGCCGGCTGCGATTATCTGGGGATCGTGGAGCATTTCGCCGATTGCGTGTTCGAGGCTGTTGGCAAGGACTGGTAACTTACGGGTGGTGGTTAGAGCATGTCAGAAGATCAACTCGCCCACAAAATGCCCCCGCCCGCCACGCCGTCCGAGGCGGAGTATGAATCCATCTATGCCGCGGCGATGAAAACGGACGACCGCCCTTTAGCCGACGACGGCGCACCCCAGCCCACGACGGGTGAAGTCCCGACCGATCTCGCCGCCATCCGGCGCGCGGAAACGGCGATGCATGGCGGCGGATCGGAATCCCTCGAACTGTTCCTCTTCGATATCGCCGACATGGCGCAGGCCATCGTGCGGACCAAGGCGGAGATCGCCGCCATCAAGCCGCCGCCGGATCGTCTCGGCCAGCTCGATGACGCCACCGGAGAACTCGATTCCATCGTGCGGACGACCGAGAGCGCGACCTCGAGCATTCTGGCCGCGGCGGAACGGGTGCAAGAGATCGCCTGGACGCTGCGCGAGAAAGGCACCGATGAAAGCTTGTGCGATCAGCTCGATGCCCAGGCCACGGAAATCTATACCGCCTGCTCATTCCAGGATCTGACTGGCCAGCGCACGCGCAAGGTGATCCAGGTGCTGCGCTACCTGGAGCACCGGGTCAACACCATGATCGAGATCTGGGGCAAGGACGTTGCCCCAGCGCCGTCGCCAATAAAGTCCGCCGAGGAAGCGCTGTTGAATGGCCCGTCCGCGGGCGGGCTCAATCAAGCGCAAGTCGATCGGATGATGCACGCGCCCGCACCCGGCGACGAAATGCAAGAGGAGCCGCGGGAGGAGTCGCAAACAGCATTGCAAGCGGCGCCAGCCGCGGCAGCGAAGATACCGCGAGACGAACGCCGGGACGCGACCATTGAGGACATTGAGCGCGTCATGATCGCGCTCGATCCATTCGTCGCGGCCGGCCGGGACGCGTCGGACGAGGAAACGGCCGCCACCGTGGACGAGACGGGCGCTGTCAGCCAAGGCATCGAAGCTGCGCCTGCTGCTTCATTCGAGGAGCAACGGCCCGAACTATCGACGGCCGCCGCGGTCTCGCATGAAGCCGTCACCGCGCCGGCTGAGGCTGAAGCCGCATTTCTGGAGCAGAGTTTCAAGGAAGCGCTGCTGGAACCGGCGCCGCAGCCGGAGGCCGCCGCTGCCGACGACGACGATCAACCCGAGGTGCAGGAATTCGCAATGGAGTTCGGCATGTCGGCGCGCACGACCGCCGTCCTGTTGCAGGTACAAGCCGCGGCCCCCAGGGCTGTGGAGGAATTGCCGCCAACGCCTACGGAGGAATCCGCGTGGTCGGTCCTGGAACGCCTGGCGCTGACGTTGCTGCCCCAACCGCTCGTGCCTCAGGCAGCGATCATGCAAGAGCAGCCGGAGCCCGCGCCGGATGAACCAGCCGCGTACGCGGAAGCTCCCGCGCTGCCGGAACCGCCCGCCCCCGTGAAGCCTGTCGCGGTGATACCGTTTGCCGAGCTGGACTTCCCCGCGGCACGTTTGGTTGAGGCCGAGCCTCCCCCCGCCGATCCGGAGCCCGCAGCCGAGGAAACGGAGCCACCGCCCGTCGCCGAGAGTTATGTCGTGGAACTGGAGGAAGTTATTGAGACAGAAGTAAATGAGACTGCTGAGACGGCAGAACAAATGGTTCCACCCGCTCCCGAGCCGGAGACGGCCGCTGCCGCGCCCCTGGAAGACGTAAATCCCTCCGCTGCCGCTCTGGAGATCGATGCGGACGAATTCTTGTTTGCGCCCGATCACCCGCCTAAAGAATCCGAGCCGGCGGACTTCCTGCTCGAGCCCATGCCCACACCCGCGCCGCCAGCGCAGCCGCTTCCCGCGATGCAATTGGAAAGGGCCGGCGCCTCCGAACCGGCCGCCGCCCCGCGTCCCCTATCCGTGCCCGCGTCCTTCGCGCGGCCGGTTTCCAAACTGCGCGCGCCGAACGACCCGCTCGCGCCCTTACGCGCCCTCAGCGATGAAGAAAAGATCGCGCTGTTCAGCTAGATTCTTTGGTTTGTCGCGCAATCTTACGGCGAACCGGTTCCCTCCCCGGATCAAGTCCAGGGCAGGCTTTCGCCGGATTGCGCTCTACGCGACGAGCTTGTGGAACAGTTCAACGTCGATATTGCCGCCTGACAGCACGGCAACAGCGACCTTGCCGCGCACGTTGAGCTTGCCCGCAAGCAGCGCCGCAAGTGCGACCGCGCCGCTTGGTTCCACCACCAGCTTGAGCTCGCGGAAGGCAAAAGCCACGGCCTTGCCGACTTCTTCGTCGCTCGCCGTGACACCTTCCGTGACCAGGGCGCGATTGACGGCGAAGGTGATCTCCCCCGGCGTCTGCGTCATCAGGCCATCGCAGATCGTGCCGGCAAGCGCGGGGTTCTGCTCGCGTTGGCCGCTGCGGAAGGAGCGCGCGGTATCGTCGAAACCTTCCGGCTCCGCGGTGTAGACGAGCGCAGAAGGCACCCGCCCCTTCACCGCGAGAGCGACGCCGGCCGTCAGTCCGCCGCCCGATGCCGGAACAACAACAATCTCAGGGATCAGCCCCATCGCGCTTAAATCCTCGACGATCTCGCGGCCCGCCGTCCCCTGCCCGGCGATGATCAACGCGTCGTCGAAGGGCGGGACCAGCGTAGCGCCGCGCTCGCCTGCGATCGTGCGCGCGATGCCCTCGCGGTCTTCTGTTTCGCGGTCGTAGAGAACGACTTCCGCGCCGAAGGCCGCCGTACGCTCACGCTTGGCGCGTGGCGCATCGCGCGGCATCACGATGGTCGCCCGCATCCCCAGCAGCTTCGCGGCGGCGGCCACCCCTTGCGCATGGTTGCCGGAGGAGAAAGCCACGACCCCGGCGGCGCGGCGTTCCTCCGGGATGGACGCCAGCTTGTTGTAGGCGCCACGGAACTTGAACGATCCGGTGTGCTGGAGCGTCTCGGCTTTGAGAAAGATGCGCCCGCCTGTCAGCGCATCGAGCACCGGCGAATTCACCAGCGGCGTGTGCAAGACGACGCCTTCAAGCCGCTGCGCGGCGGCATCCACGTCGGCGAGGGTGGGTAGAACGGGTGATGCTAGAGCCATACACAAGCGTAGCGCCGCTTCCTGGCGCGGCGCAAGTCAGGCGGCCTGCGCTTCTGCCATCCGCGCCGGTGCTTCCCTCCGTTGCGGAGTCCCCGTCCAATGAATGATCTCGAAGGAGCCGTCGGCGTGTTCCGCAACGGCGGTGCAGCTCTCCACCCAATCGCCGCAGTTGATGTAGCGCAGGCCGAAGTCGTCGTGCATCACGGCGTGATGGATATGCCCGCAGATCACGCCGTCGGCGCCATGCCGCTGTGCCTCGCTCACCAAAGTCTTTTCGAACTCGCCGATAAAGCTCACCGCGTTCTTGACCTTGAGCTTTGCCCATTTTGACAACGACCAATAAGGGAAGCCGAGATGCCGGCGTACCCGGTTGAAGATCGTGTTGAGAGCGATGGCGGCGGTGTAGGCCTTGTCGCCAAGGTGCGCGAGCCAGCGCGCTTGCGTCACCACCAGGTCGAAATGGTCGCCGTGAATGACGAGATAGCGCCGGCCGTCGGCGCCCTCGTGGATCGCCGTCTCGCAGACATCGATGCCGCCGAAATGCGTGCCGTAGTAGCCGCGCAGAAATTCGTCGTGATTGCCGGGAACGTAGACGATGCGGGTGCCTTTGCGCCCCTTGCGGAGCAGCTTCTGCACCACGTCGTTGTGCTGCTGCGGCCAGTACCAACCGGAGCGAAGCTGCCAGCCGTCAACGATATCGCCGACCAGATAGATCGTGTCGGCGTCGTGGTAGCGCAGGAAGTCGAGGAGCCGGTCAGCTTGGCATCCCTTGGTGCCAAGATGCACGTCGGAAAGGAACAACGCGCGGAAGCGACGAGGACTAGAGACCGCCGTCACTCGCTGATCTTTCGTAGATCATCATGCCCGGCGTTATGACAGACTTCTATGTCGGTACGATGACAGCCGGAGCCGGCGCTGGCACACCTCCGTCATTGATGCGCGCGATAACAACGCGATGGCAATTGCTGTTTGGCTGTTTGAAGCGACGTGTCTGGGGCTGCTGGCCATTCACCTCGCGTCCGTTGCCACTGCCATCATTCGCTGCCGCCCGCGGCCTTATCTCGTCGCGCCTCGCGCGGCGGCGGGCGTCACCCTGCTCCGCCCGGTCTGCGGCCTCGACAATTTCGCCGAGGAAACGCTGCGCTCAAGCTTCGATCTCGATTATCCGCAATACGAGATCATTTTCTGCGCGGCCCATGCCCACGATGCCGTCGTGCCGCTGGTAAGACGGTTGATCACCGCCTACCCCGGCGTGAACGCGCGGCTGCTGATCGGTGACGAGCGGATCAGCCACAATCCCAAGCTCAATAATATGCTCAAGGGCTGGCACGCCGCGGCGCATGAATGGATCGTTATCGCCGACAGCAATGTCTTGATGCCGCGCGATTACGTCCAGCGGCTGCTGGCGGCGTGGCGTGCCGATACCGGCCTCATCTGTTCCCCGCCGATCGGATGCATGCCATCCGGCTTCTGGGCGGAACTGGAATGCGCCTTCCTCAACACCTATCAAGCGCGCTGGCAATATTTCGCCGACAGTCTTGGCTTCGGCTTCTCGCAAGGCAAGACGATGCTGTGGCGGCGGGAGGAACTCAACGCCGCCGGCGGCCTGCGCGCGCTCGCGACCGAACTGGCTGAGGACGCCGCCTCCACCAAAGTTGTCCGGCAGAACGGCAAACGTGTGCGCCTGGTCGATGCGCCTTTCGATCAACCGCTCGGCTGCCGCACGATGGCCGAGGTCTGGCGTCGGCAACTGCGCTGGGCGCGGCTTAGGCGTGCCGCGTTCCCGCTTTGCTATCTGTCCGAGATTTTAACCGGAGGCATTGTGCCGATCCTGGGCAGCGGTGCCCTGCTCGCGACCGCTGCGGACATTCCGCTGTTGGCAGGTGTGAGCGCCATCGCCGTGCTCTGGTACGGGGCCGAGGCGGCGCTGGCCTATGCGGCACGCTGGCATCTTTCCGCACGCGATGTCTCGGCTTGGCTGGCGCACGACCTGCTGATCCCAGCGCTTTGGATCGCGGGCTGGCTTGGCAACGGCATCGTGTGGCGCGGCAACCAGATGGACGTCGCGGATACCGGCGCGCTGCAAGCAAGCCCGGCCGCCGTCTCAGCCGAAAGCGGCGACAGCCCGTTCTGACGCACCGGCCTTGCTCCCGCGCGGCTGCCGTCGCATGATCCGGCTCCTGCAGGTTCAATAATCCAAAAAGTTTTGGGGGAATGCATGAAGCTCGTCCGCTTCGGGGCGGCCGGCCGCGAGAAGCCGGGGATCATCGATGCCAATGGCAAAATCCGCGACCTGTCCGGCGTGGTGCCGGATATCGCGGGCGAGGCGCTGACGCCCAAAGGGCTGGCCAAGATCGCCAAGGTGAAAATCGACAAGCTGCCGCTGGTGCGGGGCAATCCGCGGCTCGGACCCTGCGTGGGCAAAGTCGGCAATTTCATCGGCATTGGGTTGAACTACGCCGATCACGCCGCCGAGGCGGGATTGCCGCTGCCGAAGGAGCCGATCATCTTCAACAAGGTGACGACCTGCATCTGCGGGCCGAATGACGACACCGTCATGCCGAAAGAGTCCAAGAAGCTCGATTACGAGGTCGAGCTTGGCGTCGTGATCGGCCAGCGCGCGCGGTATCTCTCGAAACAGGATGCGATGAAGGTGGTCGCCGGCTATTGCCTGGCCAATGACGTGTCGGAGCGCCATTTCCAGATCGACCGCAGCGGCGGCCAATGGAACAAGGGCAAGGGCTGCGAGACGTTCGGCCCGCTCGGCCCCTGGCTCGTCACCAAGAACGAGATCAAGGATCCGCAAAAGCTCGACATGTGGCTCGACGTCAACGGCGAGAAGCGCCAGCGCGGCAGCACAAAAACCATGGTGTTCGGCGTCGCGCACCTCGTCTGGTATTGCTCGCAGTTCTTCGTGCTGGAGCCGGGTGACGTGATCATCACCGGCACGCCGCCCGGTGTGGGGCTAGGGTTCAAACCGGACGGAAAATTCCTCAAGGCCGGGGACGTGGTACGCCTCGGCATCGGCGGCTTGGGCGAGCAGCAGCAGAAAATCGTGAAGTTCAAGCGGTAAGCAAACAAAAGCCCCGGCGCATGGCCGGGGCTTTATCGCTCGTATTGCGGTTGGGAGGAATCCGCTGCCAATGGCCTCCCTAAGGACCGAACTTGTAGTTGAGGCCGACAGACGCGATGTTCACGGTGGTATGCATGGAGATGTTCTCGAAGAAAGTCGGGAAGAGTCCGCTGCGATCAAATGTCCGATAATTGACGTCACCCAAATCGATGTAGAGATATTCGCCTTTGAGCGTCCAATTGGGAGCAAATGCGTATTCCAATCCGCCGCCGACGGTCCATCCGCTCTTTGTCGTGTCCGCTGATCCGAAGGCATCGTAGCCGGAACTCGTGCGGAAGAAGTTCCAGGACGATTTCACATGGCCCCAAGCGAAGCCGCCTGTCCCATAGAGCAGCCAGTTGTTGGAAACCCAGCCGATGCGGGCGCGCAACGTCGCAATCCAGTCAGTTTTGGCCGATTCGATGAAACGCGAATTCGCCGCAAGGGATGGATCGGCGATAAAGCCCGTATTGTTGTCGGACTTGAGTGACATGAAATGAGCATCCGCCTCGATGCCCGCGAGCCAGCTGGGTGCGAATTGCCAATTGTAGCCAATTTGCGGACCACCGGTAAAACTGGACGGACTGAAGTCCGGAGAGCCGGTCGCATTAATGAAGGATACAAAGGCAGGACTTGTCAGCCACGCGCCCTGGGCGTCTGCCGTATAGTCCTGCGATCCCCACGCGCCGCCCAAATGTCCGCCTATATAGAATCCTGCCCAATTATAGGCCGGAGGACCGGCCGGCACCGCCTTGTAGACCGGTCCTTTGACCGGAATGTCGGCGGCTTGCGCCGCAAGTGAAGTGGCCAGCATCGCCGCCACGGCTAAGCCTGATTGCATCAGTCGAGAAGTCATTGTTTTCGGCCCCCTCGCCGGTTTGGCGACTTGCTTGGCGCAGCAAATCGCACCGCCTCGCGCAAACGCGCGCGTGACACACCGAACTCCACAATGTGGTTGACGCTTTATCTGCGGCTGCTCAGGCGGCCGCCAATCTTCACATCACCAATACGGCGCTGGCGTCTGGGTCTGCTCCGCTACGATCCTGTGCAGATCGCGCCAGCACCTACCGAATCACTTTGACAAGCTTATTTCGGCCCCACGAATCACTGCGGCATTGTTACGCAGTAGAATATTACAATCAACAGCTGAATACCGGTTGCACGGCGACTTCCAATCCGCGCGGTTTGTCGAAGCCTTTGGCCATACTAAAAAATTCGCTTCGCCTCACCACCATGCCTGAAAATGATGCACGGGCCCGTGACCGTGACCGACCCTTAGCCGGTCCGAGGCGGCGATGGCGGCGGTGACGTAAGCCTTGGCCTCGCGCACGGCTTCAGAGAGATCGAGGCCCTTGGCAAGCCCTGCCGCGATGGCGGACGAGAGCGTGCAGCCGGTGCCGTGCGTATTCGACGTGGCGATGCGGCCGGCGGAAAGCCGCGCGACCGTGGTGGCCTCCACCAGGAAATCGACGCTCTCGGCGCCTTCCGCGTGCCCGCCCTTGATCAGCACGGCGCGCGCGCCCTGCCCCAGCAGCTTTTCCGCCTGTTCGCGCATTTCCGGTTCGGTCGTGGCGAGCGACGCATCGAGCAGTGCGGCGGCTTCCGGCAGGTTCGGCGTGATCAGCAGCGCGCGCGGAATAAGCACATGCCGCAGCACGGCGATGGCTTCCGGCGCGAGCAGCCGGTCGCCCGACGCGGCGATCATCACGGGGTCGAGCACCACGTTGCGTGCCTTGTGGCGATCGAGCCCGGCGGCGACGGCTTCGATTGTCTCCGGCTGCGAGAGCATCCCGATCTTCACCGCACCGACATTGAGATCGGAGAAGACCGCATCGATCTGCGCGGCGATGAAATCCGGCGGGACATCGTGAATGGCCGTAACACCGCAAGTGTTCTGCGCCGTGAGCGCGGTGATCACCGAAGCTCCATAGACGCCGAGCGCGGAAAATGTCTTGAGATCGGCCTGGATGCCCGCGCCGCCGCTGGAATCCGAACCTGCGATGGTGACGGCAATGGGAGTCGTCATGGCGGGCCACCCCTTTCACCTCTCCCCGCGTGCGGGGAGAGGTCGACCACTGAAGCGTAGCGAAGGTGGTCGGGTGAGGGGGCGTCGCAATCTGCGCATGACAGCGAATCCCCCCCCCCCCCCCCCCCCCCCCCCCCCCCCCCCCCCCCCCCCCCCCCCCCCCGCGCGGCGGCGCGGGGGGCGGGGCCGGGCGGCGGCGGCC
>Ga0080064_1000710_pt1 | contig 81228 bp, 98 predicted proteins | sample Subgrocontami54m_FD_69260 | JGI IMG/M metagenome (GOLD analysis project Ga0080064, IMG submission 69260) | Subsurface groundwater microbial communities from S. Glens Falls, New York, USA - GMW46 contaminated, 5.4 m (SPADES assembly) (version 2) ... | reverse complement strand
GCGAGCGCCCGCACAGCTCGCTCGGGAACCTGACGCCGGAGGAGTTTCGGCGCAGCATCACAGCGCGGAAAGACCCGGTCGGACTCTCATAATGAGTGGACCAAAGATCGGGGGCAGGTCAATTACACTCTCGGGCGACGACATTCGGGGCGCGCGCGATCTCACTTTCAAACAAATGAAGAGCGCCATCCTATATCTGTGGACGGGTATGTCCAGGGCGGATCATTTTGTGGACTCCGCCCTCGTTAACGCGATCATGTCAGGCGCACTGTTGCGCTGGAATGCGACGGCAGGTCGTTTCGAAGAGCCCATGCTCCTTACGCGCCTATACGAGCTCCAAGATCAACTCGCGCACTTCAGATTACGAGCCTCGTTTGTCGACGACGGGTTCCACCGCCGTTGGCACGATCACTGGAGCAATGCGCGACGCGACGAAGACGCCACTACTCGGGTCGATGGACGCGATCTTGTGGATCTATTCGCGGTTCAGGACACCCAGGCAAACATTGAGCGCCTAGTGCTTTCGGTGCTGCTGCACCTCTACCATGACCAAGACCTGACATCCGTCGCTTTGCGTCATTCATCTCCGATCCCAGACCAGCAACTCGAGATCGATGAGGAACGCGCGTCGCTGGAGGAGATACGAGAATGGCTACAAAGCAAGAACGTGGTGCTCCGGACGGCATTGCGCGACGTATCACCGGAAGAACGGGCGGCCGGAAGAGACCTATTCGCTGCGATTGAAACCGTTTTGGGTACAGATCGAACACGGCAAATACTACGGAACCAAGAGGCAACCCCGCCTCTAACTGACCCAGAGCTTTCGTCCTTGGTTGAGATCTTCCGCCAGCGAGGGCACCTTTAACACCCTCAGCGTCGTCGAACCTACCCCTGCTCCAGCCACCCCGGGTCCGACACCTCCAGCTTCGCGTGCACGGTGTCGCGCACGTGCGCGAAGACGAGGTCGCGGAAGTGGCCTTCGTCGGCGTCGCCGGCGCGGATGCGCTCCGACAGCTCCTGGTTGCGCGTCTGCAGCGCCTGGCGCAGCGCGTGGAGCGTCGGCGGGCGCTCCGCCGGGCCGAGCACGATCCCCAACCCGTTCCACTCCGCATCGAGCTGGCGCTCCTCGTGCTGCAGCTCCCGCCGCACGATGCGGATGACGTTGGCCGCGACCCGCGCGTTGTACTTCCGCGACCCCTCCAGCGACGGCACCAACTGCTCATCGAGCAACAGCTCCACCGCGCGCAAGAGTTCATCCACAGTAGGTCGATCGTGCATTATCGCGTCGCTCCGAGTTCACGGTTCACGGTAGACAGTTCACGGTGCGGGCGCTCCCGACTGTCAACTGTGGACTGTCAACTGTCCACTAATCCCAACAGCTCCCACTCCGTCTCCGCGGTGCGGCGGCCGATGCTCGCCAGCTCCACGCTCTTCGAGTGGCCGTCGAGGTACGTGCGCGCCTGGCTCAGGCAGATGACGCCCCAGCGCAGGTTGCCGAACACCTCCCAGAAGCGCACGCGCTCCGGGTCGACCCTGCCGCCGCCCGCCTCCTCGTACGCCGCGAAGAACTCCTCCCGCTCGCCGATGCCGCCGACCGGCTTCGGCCCCCCGAAGCGCCAAGACCGCACGCAGATGAACCCCATGTCCTCCATGGGGTCGCCCACGTGCGCCAGCTCCCAATCGAGCACCACCCGCAACCCCTCCGCCCCAAACAGCATGTTGCCGATGCGGTAATCCCCATGCACCAGCGTCCGCCTGCCGTCGGCCCTTTGCTGTTCGCTGTTTGCTGTTTGCTGTCCCCCGACCTGCTTCTGCAGCCACCGGAACGCCAGCTCGAACGCCGGGTGCGGCTCCAGCGCGATCGCCCGGAAGATCTGCTCGTACCGCTGCACCTCGAACGCCGCTGGCGTGACGCCCTGCGGCGGCGCGGGCAGCGCGTCGAGCTTGTACTTCTCGACGTCGATCGCGTGGATCTGCGCCAGCGCCCGGCCGAGCTGCGCCGGCAGCTTCTCGCGCGCTTCGGCGTAGACGTCTTCTCGCAGCAGGCGGCGCGGCAGCGTCTCGCCCTCGACGCGGCGCACCATGAAGAACTCGCCCCCCAGCGAGTCGTCGCCGAGGAACATCGGCAGCGGCGCCGGCACGCCCGCGTCATGCGCCGCCGCGATCAGGCGGAACTCGAGCGCCCGCGACATCCCCTTCGGCGCGCCGCGCACGTCCCGCTGCAGGATCAGCGGCTGCGTGTCGTCGCGGTCGGCGAAATGCAGCGTCGCGTCGAGCGACCACGTCTCGCGCGATGCGCCGCCGGTCAGCCGCCGCAGGTCCGCGATATCGACGTGCTGCGCGCCCGAGCTGCGGCGGATGAACTCCGCGATCTTGGCGCCGAATTCGTCGTCGGCCACTACTTGACCTGGTCCAGGTACTCCGAGAGCCCGTAGCCGACGTGGTCGCCGCAGCGGAACTCCGTCATGCCCTCGCCAACGTGCGTCGTCATGCCCTCGCGCCGGTTGCGCAGCGGGATGAATCCCATCACCTTGCCGCTCACGTCCATCTGCTCGCCCGTGTTGAGCTTCAGGTGCGCGACCAGGCTCTTGTGGAACAAACCATCGTCCGCGAACTCCGTGTCGATATCGACGCCGACGATCTGGTCGATCTTGTCGCCGCGCACGACGACGCCGGCCTGCGTGCGGTGCTCCGGGTCGCGCCAGATCGTCGAGACCATCATGCCGAAGTCCGGCGCGAAGTTGATCGTCAGCCAGCGGTACGAGTAGATCGCCTGCCAGTAACGCGGCCCCCACGAATGGTCGCGCAGCCCCAGTCCGTCGATCTGCACCGCCTGCCCGTCGACCTCGACGGTGCCGCGCACCTTCATGTGCTGCTCGTAGTGCGCCTTGGCGAACTCCTTCTCCGGGTCGACGACCTTGTGGCCCGCGCCGGTGCTGCCGTACGCGGGGCCCGCCGCCTCGTGGATCAGGTCGAGCTTCACCTTCTTGAACGGGTTGTTCTTGAACGCGACGCGCGGATCCGCCATCTGCTCCGGCTTCCTCAGGTACACCGCCGAGCCTTCGTACACGGTGCGCAGCGTCTTCAGCCCTTCGACGACCTCGAAGCGCATGCCGCCGGCGTCCATCGCGTCGTTGTTGCTGATCTCCGGGCGCTTGTACTGAAACAGCACGCTTCCGTCGGGCTGGTAGAGCGTCAGCGTCATCTCCGCCATGCCCTCGTTCGCGCGATTCCCCAGCCGCACGAAGCCGCCGGTATTCTTCGCGCGGTCGAAGAAGTTGAAGTACATGCTCTCGTTGAAGTTCGACTCCGGCCCGAGCGGGTGCGTGTAGTCGTCCTGCGCCGTGATGTCACCGTAGACCGCGACCATGATCATGCCTCCGTGGTGTCCCGGCGCGGACGGCCGCCCCGGCGGTTCGAGTGTAGGCCAATCGCCTCGAACGCGGAACGGCCCTTCGGCCCGGGCCGCCCGCCGAGATCGATGCCGGCGGCGATTCAACGAGATGGTCGGGCGGGAAATACCGACGCTCGCCGCTGGCGGATCGCCGCCTCACGCTCGCCATGCTTCCGACGGTTCACAATCCTTCGATTTCGGCAACCGCCGGGCCGACGAGCCTGGCCGGCACTTCTGATAGCATCATCCGCACGGTCGCGGTTCAAGCGGCAGAGGCCGGGGCACGGCGTTCCACCGTGAACTCCAGCGCCAGAAACGACGAGGGACGCGATGACAACGACCAGTCTCCACATACCGCTGCCGGGACGCCCGGACAACGTGGTGCGGCTGAGCGACGGCCGCCTGCTCGGCTATGCCGAGTTTGGCGACCCGGCCGGCAAGCCGGTCATGTTCTTTCACGGCTTCCCGGGTTCGCGGGTCGAAGGGGCGTTAGGGCACGATGCAGCCGAGCGCGCGGGCGTCCGCCTGATCTGCATCGATCGGCCGGGGATGGGGCTGAGTACCTTTCAGCCGGGGCGGCGGATGGTCGACTGGCCGGCCGATGTGGCGGCGCTGGCGGACGCGCTCAGCATCGGGCGATTCGCCGTCGGCGGCGTTTCGGGCGGCGGACCTTACGCCGCAGTCTGTGCTCTTCGCCTCGCCGACCGGCTGACGGGCGCGGCGATCATCAGCGGCGTTGCTCCGTTCAACATTCCCGGCGCGATGGACGGGATCAACCGCATGAACCGGGTCCTCTTCTTCCTCGGCAGGCGAGCGCCGTGGCTCGCGCGTGTGCCAATGCTCCTCATGGCGCGGGTCGCGCGGTCTCCGGACCGGGCCATCGACCTGATGCTGCGCACAGTGCCCGCGCCGGACCGGGCGATCTTGCAGCGGCCCGCCGTGCGCACCGCAGCCGCCGCTGACCTCGCCGAGCCGTATCGCGGGGGCACCCGCGGTCCCGCCTGGGAACTGGTGCTGTATTCGCGGGCGTGGGGCTTCCGGCTTGAAGACATCCACATGGACGTGCATCTCTGGCAGGGCGAAGCGGACACCAACGTTCCGCCGGCCATGGGACGCTACCAGGCGGACGTGATCCCTCGCTGCAAGGCGACGTTCTATCCCGGTGAGGGACACTTGCTCTTTATCGACCGGATGGAGGAGATCCTCGGCGCCATCGCCGGGTAAAAGGATCGAACGCGATCAGCGCGTGCCTCGCCAGGCCGCGGAGAACGTCTCCCCCGGGACGGACTGGTGGAGCCACGCTGACCGCCGCAAGAAACGACTTAGCTGTTCGCGCCCGCCGTTCCCCATTCCGGCGGGCGGTGGTACGTTGACGCCCTGCGGTACAGGCGCAACTTCAGGAGGCGGCGACCGGCGCGAAGCAAGGAATGAGGCACATGATCCAGGAGTTCTACAACCAGGAGTCGGAGTACGAGCAGTTCCTCTCGCGCGGCGATGCGTTCGTAGTGAACGACTTCGGACCGACGTGGCGTCGTCTGCATCGAGGTAACTGCGGTTCCCTCAACCGCGCCGGACCCGCCACCGGCGGACGGCACACGAGCGTCCGCAAGATCTGTAGCTACGATCTCGGCGTGCTGACCGACTACCTTCGTAGCAAAGTCGGTGGCGAGGGCGACGGCTATCAGAAATGCGCCTTCTGCTTCAGGGACTAGGTGCCGCGGGGCGCCGGTTCTCGCCTCGATAGGCATCCGGTGCCCTACGCCGAACATCGAATCCAGCCAGGAGGCAGGCCATGCTTGAAGGCAAGTTTCGCGGCTTCGAGGTCCAACTCCACGACCCCGGCATCGCGCTGGTCACGCTCAACGAGCCCGAACGGCTGAACGGCACGACTCAGCCCATGAAGCGCGACCTCGTCGAGACGATCGCGCAGGTGCAGATGGACGACGCCGTCCGCGTGCTGGTGATCACCGGCAGCGGCCGCGCCTTCTGCGCCGGCGACGACATGTCCGGCCGGCCGCGCACCAGCGACGGCGCGCAGGCGCTGCTGCCGGACATCCCCACCGGCCACCGCGAGGCCATCGGCACGTACGAGGGGCTGCGCTGGCTGTCGCAGCCGCTCAACGTCGCGCTGCGCTCGCTCGACAAGCTGTCGATCGCCGCGATCAACGGCATCGCCATCCAGACCGGCTTCTCGATGGCGCTCTCGTGCGACTTCCGCATCGCCGCCGCCGGCGCTCGCATGGGGAGCGCCACGCTGCGCTTCGGGCTGATGCCGGACGAGGGCGGCCAGTTCCTCGTCACGCAGCTGCTCGGCGTGGCGAAGGCGATGGACTTCTTCATGCGCAACCGCATCGTCACCGCCGCCGAGGCGCTAGACCTGGGGCTCGTGCACGAGGTCGTGCCGCCGGAGGAGCTGATGGATCGGGCGATGGCGCTGGCCGCCGAGCTGGCGAACGGCCCGCAGGTGTCGATGCGCTTGCTCAAGCGTTCGATCCACAACGCCGCCGAGCAGTCGTTCGCGATGGCGCTCGACGACATCGCCGCGAAGACCGCGATCAGCGACCACCACCCGGACGCCCTCGAAGGCATCGTCGCCTTCCGCGAGAAGCGCCCCGGCAAGTTCAACGCCTGGCTAGAGAAGAAAGGCTAGCCCGCCGTCTGCTTCGTCCAGGTCGCCAGGTCGAAGTAGTCGCGCCACGCGGCGATCTTGCCGCCGCGCACCTCGAACGCGCCCATCACCGGCAGCGTCACGGTCTTGCCGCCCATCACGAACGTGTCGATGCGCTCCGTCATCACGACATCGCCCGCCGCGGCGATGTGCTTGATCTCGAACTTCACGCTGCTCGCCGGCGCCAGGATCATGCCGAGCAGCGCCTTTATCGCGTCCTTGCCCGTGGCCGGCGCCATCGGCATGTTGTGATAGACGCCGTCGTCCGTGAACGCATCGAGGATCTTCTGCTGGTCGCGGGCTTCCCACGCCGCGCAGAAGTCCCGCACCACCTGTATCGCGTCAGCCATCTCGTCCTCCTTCGCCTCTGCCGGCAATCATGCGCCCACCGATGCCCGCACCCGCGTCACAGGCTGCCGCTGCTGCTCCGGTCCTTGCCGCTGCTGTGGCGATAGTGCACCACATCGACGTCAGCGAGCGTCACGAGCCCGTCGCCCACCATCTCGTCGATAACCGGCAGAATGCGTGCGATGCGCTCGGCCCGGTCGACGACCTCGACCACCAGCGGCAGATCCTCGGACAAGCGCAGGATGTGCGCCGTGTGAATGCGGCTGTTGGCGCCGAACCCCTCGACCGCGCGCGTCACCGTCGCGCCGGCCATGCCCTCCTCGCGCAGCTTGTGGAGCAGCGCCGTCGAGAGCGGCCGCCCCTGCCACTTGTCCGCCTCGCCGATGTAGATTTTCAGCACCTTCGCCGGGCCGATGATGTCCATGCCGCTGCCTCCGCCGTTGTCAGATCGCGCGCCCGAGGACGCTGCCAAGATAGACCGCCAGCATCCCGCAGACGACGCTGCCGCCGATGTTCAACGACGCCGCGGCGACGTCGCGCAGCTCCAGCATCTGCAGCGCCTCCCAGGTGAGCGAGGAGAACGTCGTGAAGCCGCCGAGGAATCCGACGGCGACCAGCAGCCGCAACTGCGACGGCCACATGAAGCGCTCTTCGCTCAGCGTCAGGAACAGACCGATGATGAACGAGCCGATGATGTTCACCGTGAACACGCCGAGGCCCGCCGTGCCGCCACTCCAGTCGGACACGCGGCCCGTCACGTAGTACCGCGACAGCGTGCCGGCCGCCCCGCCGATGGCCAGGTACACGACGTTCATCATCGAAACGAGAATCCTCCGCCAGCGCTCGTGCCGAGCGCTAATCGGTATGTCACCAGACGTGGATTGTAGAGCAAAATTGGCTCAGGCAGGCTCGCGCAAGCCGAGCCGGGCCCGCGCAGCCCAGCGACCAGTTCGCTCGGCCCAACTCGCCCCCTCCTTCCGGTGCGGTCCGGCGCGCTGTAGGCTGGCCGGGCGCGGGAGACTCGACTGCCGCTGGTCCGATGCAGGAGGTTACTCTCGTGGACATGTCATTTCGCGAACTGGGCCTGAAGCCCGAGATCCTAAAGGCCATCGATGCGCTCGGCTTCGAGGAGCCCTCACCGATCCAGAAACAGGCGATTCCGCCGCTGATGCGCGGGAGCGACATCGTCGCGCAGGCGCCGACGGGCACCGGCAAGACCGCCGCCTTCGCCATCCCGATCATGGAGCGCGTGGACCCCGCGCAACGCGCCGTGCAGGCGCTCGTGCTCACCCCCACGCGCGAGCTCGCCGTACAGGTCGCCGAGGCCGCATTCGCCATCGGCCGCCACCGCCGGGTGAGCGTGCTGCCCATCTATGGCGGCCAGGCCTACGAACACCAGTTGCGCGGACTTCGCGAGGGAGCCCATCTCGTGGTCGGGACGCCGGGCCGCGTCATGGACCACATCCGCCGCGGCACCCTGCGGCTGGACGCCGTCCGCATCGTCGTCCTCGACGAGGCCGATGAGATGCTCGACATGGGGTTCATCGAGGACATCGAGTTCATCCTGGACCAGACGCCAAAGGAGCGGCAGACGGCCCTCTTCTCGGCCACGATGCCGCCGAAGATCCAGGCCCTGGCGCGCCGCTACATGCGCCAGCCGGAGATCATCGCCCTCGCGCACGAGACGAGGACCGTGCCGCTGACGCACCAGGTCTATTACGAGACGCCGCCGCGGGCCAAGCGGGATATCCTCGCGCGCATCCTCGACCTGCAGGCGCCGCACTCCGCCATCATCTTCTGCCGAACGCGGCGCGAGGCCGCCGAACTCGCGTCGTCGCTGCAAGCGCGCGCCTACGCCGCCGACGCCATCCACGGGGACATGAGCCAGGCCCAGCGCGAGCGCGTCCTTCGCGCGTTTCGCGAGAACCGCGTGAGCCTGCTCGTGGCGACCGACGTCGCCGCTCGCGGCCTCGATATTCCCGACGTCACGCACATCATCAACTACGACATACCGGACGACGCGGACGCGTACGTGCATCGCATCGGCCGGACGGGCCGCATGGGCCGCAAGGGCGAGGCGATCACGCTCGTGACGCCGCGCGAGATCCGCCTGCTCCGCGTGATCGAAAAGGACATCCGGAAGAAGCTCAAGCCCCTGCGCCTGCCGACGCAGGAAGACGTCGCCGCGCGCCGCCGGGAAGCGTTCGTCGCGTCCCTGCGCGAGGCGCTGCGCGGTGGCGCCGCCGAGCCCTACGGCCTGGTAGCCGAGGAACTGGCGGAAGAGTTCAGTCCGATGGAGATCGCGGCCGGCGCGATTCAGCTCGCCTTTGAGGCCGCGAAGGGCGCGCCGCTGACGGCCATCGCCGCCGCCGACGGGCAGGCGGCGGAGGATGGCATGACCCGGCTGGTCCTTGACGCGGGACGGCGCGCCGGCGTCAGGCCCGGGGACATCGTCAAGAGCCTCACCGCCGATGCCGCCATTCCCGGTTCGGCCATCGGCAACATCGACGTTCAGGAAGATGTCGCACTGATCGACGTGAAGAACACGGTAGCAGCCAGGATCCTCAAAGGGACCCCGGTGCTCATGCTCCGAGGTGGCGCCGCGAACCTCACGCTCGCCCGCCCAAAGACCCCGAAGGCCTCGCGCTAATCCCGCGACGCTAACCCCTGGCTGCGGCCGTCGCGTCGCGGACTTTCGCTAGCCGCCGGCCTCCGCCGCGCTCTTCGGCTGGAAGATGTACGCCTGCACGACCGCCGCAGCCGCCGCGCCGCCGATCGGCCCCACCCAGTAGATCCACCAGTCCTTCCATGTGCCATCAACAAGCGCGACGCCGAAGTGCCGCGAGGGGTTCACCGCGGCACCGGTCAGCGGTCCCGCCATCAGGATGTCCATCGTGATCGTCAGGCCGATGGCCAGCGGCGCGATGGCGCCCGGGCCGCGCGAGTCCACCGCCACGCCATAGATGACGTACATCAGGAAGAACGTACCGATCGCCTCGATGATCAAGGCGTTGGTGCGGCCGATGATGATGAAGTCGTTGTCTGCGGCACCGCCGTAGTTCACGGACGGGATCGCGTTCGCCAGCGTCGCGGTCGACTGGTCGAACAACTGCTTCAGGACGATCGCCGCGACCACCGCGCCCAGCAACTGCGCGGCGATGTACGCCACGGATTTGATCAGCCCGATCCTGCCGCCGAGCCATAATCCCACCGTCACGGCGGGGTTGTAATGTCCGCCCGAGATATGCCCCGCCGCCGCCACCATCAAGCCGATCGCCAGGCCGTGCGCCAGCGCCACCATCACCAGTGTGCCGCCGTTGCTGAACCCCTGCGTCACCGCCAGCATAATTGAGCCCGCTCCGATGAACGTCAGCGCGAACGGGCCGATGAATTCCGCGAGCAGTGGCCGGATCCACTTCGCCAGCAGGTCCGCTGGCAGGAAGTTCTCGGCGTTGAGCCCTCCGGCCGGCACCATCATGTCGTTGTCAGCCGCCATTGCGCCTCCCTGCAAATGCTAAACAGCATAATCCTTGTGCTGAATATCGTAGGTTCGCCACCCCGCGGTGTCAAGAGAGCCCACGCGTAGCCGGAGGCGTGCCGGCTATTCCGGCACGAGCAGGTCGAGGCCCGGGACGCGCGCGAAGTGCCGCAGGTTGCGGCTGACCAGCGTCATGCCGAAGCGGATCGCCGTCGACGCGATCAGCAGGTCGTTGTCAGCGATGACCTTGCCGCCGGCGCGGAGCGTGCCGCGCAGCTCCGCCCACACGTCGGCCACGGCCAGCGTCACATCGACGACGTCGAGTCCGGCGATGAAGCCGCGCCACTTGAGCAGGTTGATCGCCCGCTCGCGCGAGTACAGCACGCCCTCCTGCACTTCGCCGTACGAGATGACGCTGATCGCCAGGCCGTCAGGCCGAATACTCCGGACCATCCGGCTCAGCGACTCGTTGCCCCTGCGTACGACGTGAATGCAGACGTCGCTGTCCAGCAGGAATCTCGCGCTCATCGCCCTGTTCCTCCGTGCCGCCGCCGTCGTCGAAGGTGAAGTGCCGACCGGTGGCGCCTTCCTCGCGCCAGCGGTAGATGTTCGCCACCAGTTCTTCGGCCTCGATGCCCGCCCAGCCGCTGGCCATGGCGGCGTCCATGCGCTCCCAGCCCCCCGGCTCGGCGCGCCGCGACAGGCTGCGCTGGTACTCGGCCTCGATGCCGGGCGCCTCGGACGCCGGGGCCGCCGCCTGGTACTTGATCAGCAGCGCCACGGGCACGCCGCCCTTCTCGATGACGAGGTCCTCGGCCTCGAGAGAGCGCAGCGCTTCGCCCAGGTGGACGCGCAGTTCGGTGGCGGGCAGGATGCGGCGTGGTTTACTCATAACCCATCGATATTACTTGATATCCATCGATCCGGCAAGCACAGGAGGGGACGGCCGGTGGGCCGCCCTCCTGTAAGGTCTGTTTCAGGTATCGCCCGCCGAGAGTCAGACGAGCGGGCGTGCCGCCGGCTCGATCGGTGCCGGAAGCTGCGTGTCGCCCGCAAGGAACCGGTCGACGCCGGCGGCGCAGGCGCGCCCCTCGGCGATCGCCCAGACGATGAGGCTCTGGCCGCGCCCCATGTCGCCGCAGGCGAAGACACCGGACACGCTGGTCATGAAGGAGCCGTCGCGCGCGACGTTGCCACGCGCGTCGAGGCCGACGCCCAGGTCTTCGAGCAGCCCCTCCCGTTCCGGGCCCAGGAAGCCCATCGCCAGCAGGACGAGCTCGCACGGCAGCTCGAAGTCCGTGCCCTCGACCTTCTCGAAGCGGCCGTCCACCATGCGTACCTCGTGCGCGACCAGTGCGCGCACGGTCCCGTCCGGGCCACCGACGAAGCGCTCCGTGTTCACGCTGTAGACGCGCTCGCCGCCTTCCTCGTGCGCGGACGACACGCGGAAGACGTTGGACCACGTCGGCCACGGGTTCGTGGGCGCGCGGTGGTCGGGCGGCCGCGGCAGGATTTCGAACTGGTGCACCGACTGGGCGCCCTGCCGGTGCGCGGTACCCAGACAGTCGGCGCCGGTGTCGCCGCCGCCAATGATCACGACGCGCTTGCCGGCAGCCGTGATCGTCGGCTCGGCGAGGTCGCCCTGCTGCACGCGATTCCCGATCGGCAGGTACTCCATCGCCTGGTGGATCCCGCCCAGCTCGCGTCCGGGGATCGGCAGGTCGCGCGCGGCCGTCGCGCCGCCCGCGAGGACGGTGGCGTCGAAGCCGCGGATCTCCGATACCGGCACGTCGACGCCGACGTTGGCGTTCACCCGAAACTCGGTGCCCTCAGCGCGCATCTGGTCGAGGCGGCGGTCGAGGTGCCGCTTTTCAAGCTTGAACTCGGGGATGCCGTAACGCAGCAGCCCGCCGATGCGGTCGGCGCGCTCGAAGACCACGACGTCGTGTCCGGCGCGCGTCAGTTGCTGCGCCGCGGCCAGGCCGGCCGGGCCCGATCCGACGACAGCCACGCGCTTGCCGGTCCGCACCGACGGCATGACCGGCTGGATCCACCCTTCTGCCCACGCCCGATCGACGATCTCGACCTCGACCTGCTTGATCGTGACCGGGTCCTGGTTGATCCCGAGCACGCACGACGCCTCACACGGCGCCGGGCACACCCGCCCCGTGAACTCGGGAAAGTTGTTCGTGGCGTGCAGCCACTCGATCGCCTCGCGCCAGTGATCGCGGTACACCAGGTCGTTCCAGTCGGGGATCAAGTTGCCCAGCGGACACCCGTTGTTGCAGAACGGGATCCCGCAATCCATGCAGCGGCCCGCCTGCTGCTTGAGCGTGCCGCGATCGAACGGCTCGTACACTTCGAGCCAGTCGTGGAGCCGCACCGGCACGGGGCGCCGCGCGGGTGTGATCCGTCCCCACTTCAGGAAGCCCGTCGTCTCACCCATGTGCCGCCGCCATCACCCGCTTCAGCGTCTCTTCCTCGGACAGCCCCGCCGCGGCCGACTCGTCCATGACGGCGAGCAGGCGCTTGTAGTCCTGCGGCATCACCTTGCGGAACGATTCGACCTCGCTCTCCCACTGCGTGAGCAGGCGGTCGGCGACATCGGAGCCCGTAAGCTCGCGGTGACGCTCGACCGTCGCCCGCAACCACTCGCGATCGTCGTCGGTGAGCGGTTCGAGTTCGACCATCTGGTAGTTGATCAGCGCCGGGAAGCGCGCGTCAGGGTCGTACACGTACGCGATGCCGCCCGACATGCCGGCGGCGAAGTTCCGCCCCGTCGAGCCCAGCACGACGACGCGCCCCCCCGTCATGTACTCGCAGCCATGGTCGCCGATGCCTTCGACGACCGCCGTCGCGCCCGAGTTGCGCACGCAGAACCGCTCGCCGACCCTGCCGCGCACGTACGCCTCGCCCGACGTCGCGCCGTAGAGCACGACGTTGCCGGCAATGATGTTGTCCTCTGCCACGAAGAGCGCATCCCGGTCGGGGTGCACGATCACGACGCCGCCCGACAGCCCCTTGCCGGTGTAGTCGTTGGCATCGCCTTCGAGCCGCAGCGTGATGCCGCGCGGCACGAACGCGCCGAAGCTCTGTCCCGCCGACCCGCGCAGGTGAATCCGGATCGTGTTATCAGGAAGGCCGCCGCCGCCCCACCGCTTCGTCACCTCCGAGCCGAGCATCGTGCCCACCGAGCGGTTCGTGTTCCGCACGGGAGCCTCGATCTCGACTACGGTTCCATCCGTGAGCGCCGCGGCGGCCAGTTCGATGAGCACGCGATCGAGGGCACGGTCGAGGCCGTGGTCCTGACCGCGGCTGCAGTACGCCTGGCTCTCGTACGGGTTCTCGGCTTCCGCGAGGATGGGCGCAAGGTCCAGCCCGTGCGCCTTCCAGTGGTCGATGGCCGCGCGCGCGTCGAGCACCTCGGTATGCCCGATCGCTTCGGCGATCGAGCGGAAGCCCAGCGCAGCGAGGTACTCGCGCACCTCTTCGGCGAGAAACTCGAAGAAGTTGACGATGAACTCCGGCTTCCCGGAGAAGCGCTCGCGCAGCTCGGGGTTCTGAGTCGCGATCCCCACCGGGCACGTGTCCAGGTGGCACACGCGCATCATCACGCAACCGCTGACGACGAGCGGCGCGGTGCCGAAACCGAACTCCTCGCCGCCCAGCAGCGCGGCGATCAACACGTCGCGCCCCGTCTTCAGCTGTCCGTCTACCTGCACCACGATGCGGTCGCGCAGCCCGTTGCGCATCAGCGTCTGCTGCGTCTCCGCGAGCCCCAGCTCCCACGGCGCACCCGCGTGCTTGATCGAGGTGAGCGGCGACGCGCCGGTGCCGCCGTCATGGCCCGAGATGAGCACGACGTCGCTGTGCGCCTTCGCCACGCCGGCCGCCACCGTGCCGACGCCGACCTGTGCGACGAGCTTCACGTGCACCCGCGCGGCCGGGTTCGCGTTCTTCAGGTCATGGATGAGCTGCTTGATGTCCTCGATCGAATAGATGTCGTGATGCGGCGGCGGGCTGATCAGGCCGACGCCCGGCGTGCTGTACCGCGTCTTGGCGATCCACGGGTACACCTTGTGCCCGGGGAGTTGGCCGCCTTCGCCGGGCTTCGCACCCTGCGCCATCTTGATCTGGAGATCGTCGGCGTTGACCAAGTACTCCGATGTGACGCCGAACCGGCCCGACGCGACCTGGTGCACGGCCGAACGGCGGAGGTCGCCGTTCGCGTCGATCACGTAGCGGTCGGGGTCTTCGCCGCCCTCGCCGGTGTTGGACTTGCCACCGATGCGGTTCATGGCGATGGCCAGCGTCTCGTGCACTTCCTTCGAGATCGAGCCGTAGGACATCGCGCCGGTCGCGAAACGCTTGAGGATCTCGCTGGCAGGCTCCACCTCGTCGATCGGCACCGGCGCGCGCACCCCCTCGCGGAGCGTGAACAGGCCGCGCAGCGTCGCCAGCCGCTTCGACTGGTCGTCGACGAGGCGCGTGTACTCCTTGAAGATGTCGTATCGCCTGGCTCGCGTCGCGTGCTGGAGCTTGAACACGGTCTCAGGGTTGAACAGGTGGTACTCGCCCTCGCGGCGCCATCGGTAGTCGCCGCCAGGATCGAGGTCGCGATGCGCGAGCTCGGCGGGGCGCGGCGCGTAAGCGCGGCGGTGGCGTCGCGCGACCTCCTCCGCGATCTCGTCGAGGCCTATGCCGCCGAGGCGCGACACGGTGCCGGTGAAGTATTCGTCCACGAGCTCGTGCCCCAGCCCGATCGCCTCGAACACCTGCGCGCCCCGGTACGACGCGACCGTGGAGATGCCCATCTTCGACATCACCTTCAGCACGCCCTTGCCGGCCGCCTTGACGTAGTTCTTGATGGCCTGGTGCGTGTCCATCTCACCGAGCCCGTAGAGCCCTTGCGCGGCGAGGTCTTCGATCGACTCGAAGGCGAGGTACGGGTTGATGGCGCCGGCGCCGTACCCGATGAGAAGCGCCATGTGGTGCACCTCGCGCGCGTCACCCGTCTCCAGCACCAGGCCCACCTGCAGGCGCTTGAGATCGCGGATGAGGTGGTGGTGCACCGCCGACACCAGCAGCAACGAGGGAATCGGGGCGAGCCCCGGCCCCGAGTAACGATCCGAGAGCACGATGATCCGCGCCCCCTGCTCGATCGCCGCCGAAGCCTCGGCGCAGACGCGGTCAAGCGCCTCGCGCAGCGCCGTTCCGCCGCCCGCGACCCTGTAGAAGCCGGAGATCACGCGTGCCGCGAACTCCGGCCGGTCGCCGTCTTCATTGATGTGGATCAGCTTGGCCAGCTCGTCGTTGTCCAGGATCGGGAAGGGCAGCGCGATCTGGTGACACGCGTCGGGCTGGGAATCGAGCAGGTTGCCCTCGGCGCCGATCGTCGACGCGAGCGACGTGACGAGCTCCTCACGGATCGCGTCGAGCGGCGGATTCGTCACCTGCGCGAAGAGCTGCTGGAAGTAGTCAAACAGCAGCCGCGGACGCTCTGACAGCACCGCCACCGGTGTGTCGGTGCCCATCGATCCGATTGCTTCCGCGCCGGCCTTCGCCATCGGCGCCACCAGGAGCTTCAACTCCTCGTGCGTGTACCCGAACGTCATCTGAAGCCGGACCACCGACTGGTGCGAATAGACGATGTGCTCCCGGTCAGGCAGATCGCTCAGATGCACGAGCCCCTGTTCGCACCACTGCTCGTACGGGTGCGCGGCCGCGAGCGAGGCTTTGATCTCTTCGTCCCCGACGATGCGGCCCAGCGAGGTGTCGACGAGGAACATCTTCCCGGGCTGCAGCCGGCCCTTCTTGACCACGCGCGCGGGGTCGATATCGACGACGCCCGTCTCGCTCGCCATGATCACCCGGTTGTCGTCGGTGACCCAGTAGCGGCTCGGGCGCAGGCCGTTGCGGTCGAGCACCGCACCGATCACGGTGCCATCGGTGAACGCGATCGATGCCGGCCCGTCCCACGGCTCGATAAGCGACGCGTGGTAGCGATAGAACGCGCGCTTGGCCGCCGGCATCGTCGCGTGGTTCTCCCACGCCTCCGGGATCATCATCAGCACCCCGTGCGCGAGCGAGCGGCCGCCAAGATGTAACAGCTCGAGGCACTCGTCGAAGCTCATGGTGTCCGACGAGCCCGCGGTGATGATCGGGAAGGTGCGTTCGAGGTCGGGGATCAATGGCGTGGACATCTGCGCCGCGCGCGCGCGCATCCAGTTGCGGTTCCCCTGCAGCGTGTTGATCTCGCCGTTGTGAGCGAGGAAGCGGTACGGGTGCGCCAGCGGCCACGATGGGAACGTGTTGGTCGAGAACCTGCTGTGCACCAGCGCGAGCGCCGACTCGATGCGCGGGTCGCGCAGGTCGGGAAAGAACTCACCGAGCTGCGGCGCCGTCAGCATGCCCTTGTAGACCAGCGTGCGGCTCGACAGTGAGGAGAAGTAGACCGGCAGATCATTGCAGATGTCGTGCTCGGTCCGCTTGCGCAGCACGAACAGCTTGCGGTCGAGGTCGATGTCCACCGACCCGGCCGGGTCGGTCACGAAGCAGTGCCAGAAGCTGGGCAGCACCGCACGCGCCGTCGGCCCGATCATCGAGTCGTCGGTCGGAACACGCCGCCAGCCGATGACCCGCAGGCCCTGCTCCTCGGCGAGCCCCTCCACCGCGACGCGCGCCTTGTCGGCGGCGATCGGCTCCAATGGGAGGAACGCGAGCCCGACGCCATAGGCGCCGGCCGGCGGCAGCGAGAACCGCGTGACCTCTCGGAGAAACGCGTCCGGTATCTGGATGAGGATGCCCGCACCGTCACCGGTGTTGACCTCGGCGCCCGATGCGCCGCGGTGGTCGAGGTTGCACAGCGCGCCAAGAGCCGTACAGACGATGTCGTGGCTCTTGGCCCCGGTCACGTCGACGACGAACCCGACGCCGCAGGCATCGTGCTCGAAGCGGGGGTCGTAGAGACCGCTCGCCGCGGGCAAGGCGCTGAACGGCAGCGGCCGCTCCGTCGGCTTCGCGGGAGTGGTCACGTTGCCTCGCTTCCGATGATCAATGAGCCGCTATCCGGGCAGGCCGCCGCCGCCCCAAGCGCGCCGAATGACGGTTTGCCGGAGGTATCGGCGGCGAAGCCGATGCCGCAGGCGCCCCGTTCCTGATCGGGCCTGTAGAGCGGAAAGTTCACGACGTGACCCTATGTGTAACGTGAAGTGGCCAATTGTAACACACTTCACAATGTCTGACGCAACCGCGGCGCCTGCTTCCCCCTGCAAACACAGCGAGGTCGCCGTCAGCGACCCCAGAATCGGAAACGGCCCGCAGGCCGTCCGAAAACACTCTCCAACAAAGATGGTCGATGTTACCCGAGCCCCGCCTCTTTGACAAGCACCGCCCGCATCAACGAATCAACCACCCCTGTCGCGCCCCTCTGTTCTCGGCTCCCTGTTCTCTGTTCTGGGTCGCCGCAAGCGACCCTACCAGATCCCCAGCTGCATCTTCACGTCGTCGCTTGCCATCGTGCGCGGGTCCCACGGCGGAGAGAACGTCAGCTTGTTGATCACCTGCTTCACACCCGGCAGGTCGATCAGCACGTCCTGGATCTGGCCGTCGATCACGGCGCCCAGCGGGCAGCCCGGGCTCGTCAGCGTATACGTCACCGTCACCACGCCGTCATCGGTGACCTCGACGCCGTATACCAGCCCCAGTTCCACGATGCTCATGTGGATCTCCGGGTCGAAGACCTCCTTAACCCGCTCCATGATCAGCTCTTCCGACAGCAACCCCTTGACCGACATGACGTGCTCCTCAGGTTCCAGGTTCTAGGTTCTAGGTTCTAGGTTCGAAGAACCTACGTCTCTTCCCGGCGCACCGCGCCGTCGCCCTTCTCGTGCTGTTCGATGCCGTCCGCGAGCGTGTGCCACGCCAGCGTCGCGCACTTCACGCGCACCGCGAACTTCGCCACCCCCTGCAACGACTCCAGGTCGCCCAGGTCTTCGGGCACCGGCGCGTCCGCGTTCGTCATCATGTCCTTGAACTCGGCCGTCAGGTGCCGGATCTCGCCCAGGCTCTTCCCCAGCACCAGGTCCGACATCATCGAACCCGATGCCTGGCTGATCGAGCAGCCGCGCCCGGCGATGCCGATATCCGTCAGCGTGTCGCCCGCGAACGTCAGCGTCATCTCGATCTCGTCGCCGCAGAGCGGGTTGTACCCCTCCGCGACGACGTCGGGGAGCGGCAACGGCTCGTGGTGGCGCGGGTTCTTGTAGTGGTCGAGGATCAGCTCACGGTAGAGCTCATCCAGCTGCAACTCTTGCGACATTCCCGAATATCCGGTCGCTCGCCCTGATGCCGTCGATCAGCGCGTCGACCTCGTCCTTCCTGTTGTAAAGATAGAAGCTCGCGCGGGCCGTCGCCACGACCCCCAGCCGCCGCATCAACGGCTGCGCGCAGTGGTGCCCCGCGCGGATCGCGATGCCGTGCTGGTCCAGCACCTGGCTCAGGTCGTGCGGGTGCAGTTCGCCGTAGTTGAACGTCACCGCCCCGCCCTTATCGGCTGCATCCTTCGGCCCGTACACAACGATGCCTTCGACCGCGCTCAGCCGGTCGATGGCGTACCGCGTCATCTCGATCTCGTGCTCGCGCACCGCGTCCATGCCGAGCGCCTGCAGGTAATCGATCGCCGCGCCAAACGCGATCACGTCGGCGATGTTCGGCGTGCCGGCCTCGAACTTGTTCGGCAGGTCGGCGTAGGTGCTCGTCTCGTACGTCACGCGCTTGATCATCTCGCCGCCGCCGAGGAAGGGATCCATGGCATTGAGCGCGTCGCGCTTGCCGTACAGCACGCCGACGCCCGTCGGACCGAGCATCTTGTGCGATGAGAACGCCAGGAAGTCGCAGTCGAGATCCCGCACGTCGACCGCCATGTGCGGCACGCTCTGCGCACCATCGACCAGCACCACCGCGCCGTAACGATGCGCCAGCGCGGCGATCTCCTTGATCGGGTTGATCGTGCCCAGCACGTTCGACATCTGCGCGAGCGCGACGATCTTCGTGCGCTCGCCGACCTTCGCCAGCACGTCGTCCCAGATCAGCTTGCCGCCGTCATCGATATCGATGACCCGAAGCACGGCGCCCGTCTCGGCCGCGATGAGCTGCCACGGGATCAGGTTGCTGTGGTGCTCCATCGCCGAGAAGACGATCTCGTCGCCCGGCTTCAGGAACTTGCGCCCCCACGCCTGGGCGACGAGGTTGATCGACTCGGTGGTGTTGCGCGTGAAGATGATCTCCTCACCCGGGTGAGCCGCGTTGATGAAGCGGCCCGCCTTCTCTCGCGCGCCCTCGTACGCCAGCGTCGCCTCCTCGGCCAGCGTGTGCAGGCCGCGGTGGATGTTGGCGTTGTAGTGCTCGTAGTAGTGGACCAGCGCGTCGATCACCGAACGCGGCTTCTGCGTCGTCGCCGCGTTGTCCAGGTAGACGAGCGGGCGGCCGTGCACCAGCCGACCGAGGATCGGGAAGTCTTCGCGGACCTTGTCGATGTCGTACGTCACGTTCTTCTTGATACCCTTCGGCGTCCTGGCCCGCGTTCGAAACGCCGCCCGCCAGCTTCTCGCTCGTTACGCCGGCTTGCGCCCCGCGAACGTGATCCCGCGCGTGTCAAACTCCTTCGCGTCCGACTCGTGCTTCGATCCTGAGAACACATCGATCTGGCGGCCCCAGCGCACATCCTCGAAACCAGCGTGGTCCAAGATCCAGTTCCACTCTGCTTCCAGCAGAGCACCGGCAATTCACCCGGACCAGAGGTCGATGTCATCCTTTGCGTCCTGCGGCACTTCCTTGTGCACGACGATGTCACCGATCTGGAACCGCCCGCCCGGCTTCAGGACGCGGTACACCTCGCGCATGGTGCCGGCCTTATCCGGCGTCAGGTTGATGACGCCATTGCTGATCACCACGTCTGCGCTCCCGTTCTCGACGGGCAACTCCTCGGCGTAGCCTTCGCGCACATCCACGTTGGAGAGGCCGGCTTCGAACGCTGCCTTCTGTGTCTTTTCGCGCATCGCGGCCGTCATGTCCACGGCTATCACGCGGCCGGTGTGCCCGACCTGCATCGCCGCCTGCAGCGTGTCGAATCCGGCGCCGCAGCCGATGTCGACGACGGTCTCCCCCGCGTGGAGCCTCCCCATCGAGAACGGATTACCTGTACCCGCGAACGAGGCCACGGTCGGCGCCGGCAGTGCGTCGACGTCGTTGGCGTCATAACCGAGCATCATCGCGAGCGGCCTGCCAGTGTGGAAGTGAAAGCCCTTCTCGGGCTCGAGCGCCACATCGGTGTACTTCTCGCTGATCTGCCGCCGCAGTTGTTCGCGGTCGACCCTGGCGGGAGTTACCTGCTGCACCATGCTGACCTCGCTCTTCGCGTCATCTGTTGCCCCCGGCGAGCCACAACCGCTTATCCAATGCTGACCTTCACGTCGTCGCCGTCCACCTGGACCGCATACGTCTTCACCGGGCGCACCGCCGGCAGCACCACGGCGCGGCCGTCCGTCACGTCGAACTTCGCGCCGTGTCGCGGGCACTCCACCAGCGCGCCCTGCAACTCCCCCTGGTCGAGCGAAGCGCCGTCGTGCGTGCACACATCGTCGATCGCGTAGAAGCGGCCGTTGACATTGCACAGCGCGATGCTCAAACCGCCCACATCGTGCACGCTGATCGTGCCGGGCGGTGTCTCCGCGATTTTGGCGATGGATACGAACTCACTCAACGCTGTGTCACCTGTCACTGCCACCCGCCCCGACGGGCCTTCCGCCTACGCGCTCAGGATCTCATCGAACGACAGCGACGTGCCGGCGCGGCCGCCGGCCTTTGCCAACACGGCGTCGAGCACGCGCTCGCGCAGCCGCACGTTCGGAATGCGGTCGATGACGTCCGTGAAGAAGCCTTCGACCAGCATGTGCTCGGCGATGTCGCGCGGGATCGCGCGCGCCTCCAGGTAGAACAACTCGTTCTCGTCGACCGGCCCCGCCGTGGCGCCGTGGCTGCACTTCGATACGTCGTGCGCCTCGATCTCCAGGATCGGGATCGGCGATGCCTTCGCGTGCTCGCTCAGCAGCAGGTTGCGCGACGTCTGGTTCGCGTCGCTGCCGCCAGCCTGCGGCTTGATCCGCGTGATACCGTACCAGGCCAGCGACGCGCTGCCCGCCAGCGCCGACTTGAACTGCAGGTCGCTCGAGGTGTGCGGCGCGGCGTGGTCCTGCAGCGTGTTGTAGTCGAAGTGCTGGTCGCCATCGCCGAACGTCACGCCCAGCAGGTCAACGCGCGAACCCGGACGCGTCATCTCCGTGTCGATGCGCATCTTGGTCACCGTGCTGCCGATGCCCGCCGTCATCGCCAGGAACTGCGCGTCACGGCCGACCATCGCCCGCACGGTGTTGAAGTTGTATGTGTTGCGGCCCCAGCGATTCACGGAGTAGTACGCGACGTGCGCGCCATCCCCCACGTAGATCTCGACGGCGCCGCTGACGAAACCCCGGCGGTCATGGTCGGGCGACGTCGTCTCGTCGATGAACGTCACCTTGCTCTGGCGCTCGGCGATGATAATCGTGTGCGGGAACAGCGCCAGCCCCTCGGTCGAGACGCCCGTCGAAAGCTGCACCGGCACGTCGATCTCGACGCCCTTTGGCACGTAGAGGAAGCAGCCGCCGCTCCAGAGCGCAGCGTTCAGTGCGAGATACTTCCACTCGCCCGCCTTCACGGCCTGCGAGAGGTACTTCTGTACCAGCTCGCTGTGCTCGCGAGCTGCGGTGTGCAGGTCGGTCAGGATCACGCCCTTCGCGCGGAGGTCGTCGCTGAGCTGCGTGAACACAACGTCCGAATCGTGCTGGAAGATGCGGCCCGCGACCGCGTCATCGTCCCACGCGCTGCGGATCGATGCGGGCAGCGCGTCGGCCGCGCTCACCGCCGCCGATGCGCTGAGCGGCTTCATGCCGTCGAACGTCATGGCACGCACGTCGGTCCGGCGCCATTCCTCGTCGTAGGCGTCGGGGAAGTCCATCTTCGCGTAGCGCTGCCATGCGGCGGCCCGCTGCTCCTTGAGCCACGCCGGCTCATCGCGCCGCGCCGAGATGCTCTCGACGTCGGTCTGTGTCAGGCCCGTGATGCCGGGCGCCAGAACTTCCTGTGTCACGCTATCACCATCTCTGAAATCGGAACGTAGTGCCGGTGCGCCGGCCCGCCTACCCGACTGACCCTTCCATTTGCAGCTCGATGAGGCGGTTCAATTCCACCGCGTACTCCATCGGCAGTTCCTTCACGATCGGCTCCACGAAGCCGTTGACGATCATCTTCGTCGCCTCGACCTCGTTGATGCCGCGGCTCTGCAGGTAGAACAACTGATCTTCACCGACCTTCGAGACCGAGGCCTCGTGGCCGATCGACACCTGCTCCTCCTCGATCTGCATCAGCGGGTACGTGTCCGAGCGCGAGTGCTCATCGAGCAGCAGCGCGTCGCAACGCACGTTCGACTTCGACCGCACCGCGCCGGGGTACACCTGCAGCGAGCCGCGATAGCTCGTCCGGCCGGTGCCCTTCGACACCGACTTCGAGATGATCGTCGAGGTCGTGTCAGGCGCCGCGTGCACGATCTTGCCGCCCGCGTCCTGGTGCTGCCCGTCCGACGCCATCGCCAGCGAGAGGATCTCGCCGTGGGCGCGCGGACCCATCAGGTACACGCTCGGGTACTTCATCGTCAGGCGCGAGCCGAGGTTGCCATCGACCCACTCCATTACGGCGTCCTCGTAGGCGGCGGCGCGCTTCGTCACCAGGTTGTAGACGTTGGTGGACCAGTTCTGGATCGTCGTGTAGCGGACGCGCGCGCCCTTCTTGATGATGATCTCGACGACGGCGCTGTGCAGCGAGTCGCTGGAGTACGTCGGCGCCGTGCAGCCCTCGACGTAGTGGACGAAGCTGCCCTCCTCGGCGATGATCAGCGTCCGCTCGAACTGGCCCATGTTTTCCTTGTTGATGCGGAAGTAGGCCTGCAGCGGGATGTCCACCTTCACGCCGGCCGGCACGTACACGAAGCTGCCGCCCGACCAGACCGCGCTGTTCAGCGCGGCGAACTTGTTGTCGGCCGGCGGCACGATCGTGCCGAAGTACTGCTGCATGATCTCCGGGTAGTCACGCACGGCGCTGTCCGTGTCGGTGAAGATGACGCCGAGCTTCTCCAGATCCTCGCGGATGCTGTGGTAGACGACCTCGGAGTCGTACTGCGCGCCGACGCCAGCGATCAGCGACTTCTTCTCCGCCTCGGGAATGCCCAGCTTGTCGAACGTGTCCTTGATGTACTCCGGCACGTCCGACCAGTCCGCCTCGGGGCGGTCGGAGGCGCGCGCGTAGTAGTAGATATCGTTGAAGTCGAGGTCGTAGTTCTGGATACTGCCGCCCCAGAAGCCCGTCGGCATCGGCTTCTCCAGGAAGTGGTGGTACGACTTGATCCGGAAGTCCGTCATCCACTGCGGCTCGTTCTTCACGCGCGAGATCTCGCGCACGATGTCCTCGCTCAGCCCCTTCTCGGTGCGGTACGAGTACGTGGCGTTATCGTTGTCGTTGAAGCCGAACTTGTAGCCGTCTTGCTTGGCGATCTCAGGTCTGATCTTGGCGACCATGGTTATGCCTTCTCTCCCGCCGCCGCCAGCGCAGGGGCGTACTTTGCGATGATCGGGTCGTAGCCCTCGTCCTCGAGCTGGAGCGCCAGCTCGGGACCCGAGGACTGGATGATCCTGCCCTGGTAGAGGATGTGCACAAACTGCGGCTTGATGTAGTTCAGCAGCCGCTGGTAGTGCGTGATCAGCACCACGCCGAGCGTCGGCGACATCAGCGCGTTCACGCCTTCCGCCACCGTGCGCAGCGCGTCGATGTCGAGGCCGGAGTCCGTCTCGTCCATCACTGCCAGGTCCGGGTCGAGGATGCCCATCTGCAGGATCTCGGCGCGCTTCTTTTCGCCGCCGGAGAAGCCCTCGTTCACGTACCGCCGCGCGAACTGCTCGTCCATCTTCAGCATCTTCATCGTCGCGAGCAGCTTCTCGCGGAACTCGCGCACCGGCACGTCGGTGCCGCGCACGGCCTTCATCGACTGCCGCAGGAAGTTCACCATTGTCACGCCAGGAATGCTCGTCGGGTACTGGAAGGCCAGGAAGATGCCGCGGCGCGCGCGCTCATCCGGCGGCAGGGAGAGGATGTCCTCGCCCTTGAAGATGATCGCGCCGCCGGTGATCTGGTAGCGCGGGTGCCCCATCAGAGAATTGGCCAGCGTGCTCTTGCCGGAGCCGTTCGGCCCCATGATGGCGTGCACCTCGCCGCGGTTCACGGTCAGGTCGATGCCGTTGAGGATCTGCTTCCCCTCCACGGCGACGGTCAGGCCGCTGATCTTCAGTAGTTCGTCTGCCATTCCTGCTCTTCCCTCTCCACCCCGGCCCAGGCGGGGTCAATCTCGCTAGTTATCCGAGCGCTTGCGGCCGCGGCGCGGCTTCGCGGCAGCGACCGGCACCTGCTGCAACGGCACTACGTACTCGCACGTCGTGTGGCCGTCCACCATGCGGCTCACCTGCGCCACCGGCGCGCCGACGAGCATCTCGACCACGCGATGGTCCGCGTGGCACGGCGCATCGGACGACTCCGCTGCCTTGCGGTACGGGCACGCCGTGTTCATCAGGTGGTAGCCGTCGGCTTCCTTGCTCCAGTGGTCGACGATGCCCTCGCCTTTGAGCGCGACACTCGTCTCGGCCACCCGTTGCTCCACTGTCGAGCCCATCACCTGCGGCCGATACGCCCCCGCGATGTCCTCGGCGACGCCGTCGAACACCTGCACCAGCAACTCGTGCCCCGCGGCCGACTGCTCGGCGGGAAGGGATGCGATCCGGCGGAACAGGCGATGTACCAGGCGCGGGTAGTGGCCGGCCTGCTCCTCGGCGCGTTCGGTCAGCCGGTACACGTACGACGGCCTGCCCACCTCGCGCCGCTGGATACGGACATCCACCAGCTCTTCCGCCCGCATCACCTCCAGGTGGCGGCGGATGTTTGCCTGGTTCAGCCTCAGCGCGCCCGCGATCTCGCCGACCGTAGCCTCGGTGCTGGCAGCCAGGATGTCGCGGATAAGTTCACGGGTTAGCTTCATGGCCCCTCGATCGTAGCGAGCCCTCGCCACGATAACAAGACAATACCGACATAAAATGCATTTTTGTAATAAAAGGTGTTAGGGCCGGAAGTGAGGAAAAGCGCGGGCCGATCGGCCCACGCTCATGTGACCTTGACAAGGGGCGGCCCCTACGGGGCCTCCGCCAGCTTCCGGGCCACCACCTTCGCCAGCTTCAGCTCGTCCATGTCGCCAGGAAGCGTCTCGCTGAAGGCCATGCGGATGACGCCGCCGGCGTAATCGCCGGTGGCGAAGACGTACATGCGCATGGTGATCTTGCTCATTTTCTCCACGTCGGCGCTGGCGCTCTCATCGGCCCCGAAGCCCTCTGCGAACGCGCCCAGCAGCGCGCCCAGGTCCATCGAGACCTCCATCCCGAAGCCGCCGTCACCGAGCCCGTCCGCATCGAGCAGCTTCACCTTGAACATGTCGGCGCCGATGAACCCGCCCGCGCCCTGCGCTATGGCGTCGCGCAGGTCCTCTTCGCTCATGTCCTTCGCCTGGTCGAACGCGGCGCCCAGCTCCGTCAGGTCGTCCGGCCTCAGCACGATGGACATGACGATCGTGGCGCCGGACGGATCATCTGATTCCAGGTCGCCGCTGGTGAACATCGAAGCGGCCATGTCCATGCCGCCCTCTTTCGAGATGCCGTCCGGCACGCGATACGAAAACTCGCCCATGCTGCTGTAGCCGGCCGGAATGTCGTCCGCCGTCAGCAGGTACTGCTTGAGAGACTCATCGCCTGGACCGAACTCCGGTGTGGCGCCGCCATCGCCACCCGAACTGAGGTTGAGGGCGCTGTTGTCGAAGAGGGTCGAGAAGATGCTGCCGATCGGGTCCGCCGCATCACCTGATGCTTCCGGCGTAGATGCGGCGTCCTTCGCGGGAGCGCTCGTGGCGGCCGCCGCGGGCTCTGTCGCCGTGGCCGCCGGCTTCTTGTCGCCGCCGGAGCAGGCGACGCCAGCAAGCGCGACAAGTGCGACCAAACTGAGGAGAACGCGTTTCACGGGTCACCTGCCCTTTCGGGAATCCGCAGCCGCCAACACGATCATAGTCGGCATGCGCGCCCCCTGCCACAGTGACCTTTAGCTACGATCTGGGCCTTACAGCGCTCGGATCGGCCCGCTACAGGTTCACAAGCTGCTCGAGCGCGGACGTCAGCTCTTCGTCGCTGAAGATAGCCTCAAAGCGGCCGACGACGCGGCCATCGCTGCCCATGAAGAAGGTGTAGGGCTCGGTCAGCAGGCCCCACTCCTGCACGGCCGGCCGGTACTTCTGCAGCTGGAAGTCCTGCCACACCTCGATGTGGATGAAGTCGACGCGGTCCCGGTAGTTGGGCACCTGGGCGAGCAGCACCTCCAGCACCGGGCCGCAGAAGCGCGTCGCGCAGAACGCCGGCGTGCTGAACTGCACCACCAGCGGCCGCCCCTTGCCGAGCGCGCTCGCGATGGTCTTGTCGTGCAGCGAGCAGGCCGGCGCGCGCGAGCAGAGCGTGGATGGATCGGGGTTCGTCGCCGTGGTGTCGTTCTGGCTGGCAGGCGGCAGGGCGCCGATGCCGGGCGTCTGCGGCTTCGCCAGCACCTCGAACTGCTGCTGGATCCGGACCGGATCGGTAGCGCCCTCCGGCGTCACCTCCACCTCGACGCCCCATTTACCGGCGGCGTCGAACGGCGTGTTGAGTATGTAGAACGAGACGCTCTCGTCCGCCACTGCGTTCTGCGGGCTGGTGTCGTGCGCATGGGCGCCCGTGATGTTCAACTCGAAGAAGTCGGCGTCGCCTTCGCCGCGCAGCGTGCCGGTCGAGCCGTCGGCGCCGATCGTGAAGAAGCGCAGGTGCACCTTTGCGTTCTTCACGAGCTTGGCCTGTTCGTTCAGCAGCCCCACGACAAACCGGTTGTCCTGGTTGACGACGTACTCCGACGTCAGCAGCATCGGCGTGATCCCGCCCGCGCTCGCGCTCGCCGACGCTGTTGCGCCCGGCGATGCGGTTGTGCCCGCGGCGGGCGTCTTGCTGCCGCCCGAGCCGCCGCAACCCGCCGCGTACAGCGAAGCCGCACCCGCCGATGCGGCCAGCGCGCCGAGAAATCCGCGCCGGCTGAGCGGCCGGTGGGCGAGCGAAGCGAAGTGGCGCGTGTCATCCATCAGTCTCACCCTAGAATACGGACCATCAAGGGGCAACCGGTGCGCCGCGCCCTCAGGCGGGCAGAAGGTCCAGCGCTCCCAGATCCATGATGGCATCCGAGAGCCTGCTGAAGATGGCTCCCGTCAGCGCCATCGCCCGTTCGTTCGAGAAATCGAGCGTCGCGCCGCTGACGGTGAAGATGCCGAGGTAGACGAGCATCGATCGCCGGTAGTCGAGCCAGAGCTGGTCCTTCGAATAGCCGCGTACGCCCGCGCCGGCAAGCACCCGGTAGTACGCGTCGAGCACCTCCTCCTCGCTCGCCCGGCGCTGCTGGGCCGTGACATTGCCGGCCATGAAGTAGGCCAGGTCGTAGGCCGCCCACCCGCGGTTCGGGCTCTGCCAATCGAATACGGCCAGGCGGCGGTGCGCCGCGCCCTCGCCGAAGAACATGTTGTCCAGCCGGTAGTCACCGTGCAGGATCGTCAGCGGCGCCTCCGCGACGATCACCTCCATCAGGCGGACCAGGCGCGGCGCCAGCCCCGGGATCACCGCCCTGACCTCCGGGCTCGTGTGCTTGCCGAACAGATCCAGCGCCACTGGCCACGCGTTCGGGTACGCGAACGCCATCGCTGCGCGCACCAGGTCCGCGCCCAGCGGCATCCAGTCGAAGGAATCGAGCCTCGGGCTCGACCACCAGGCCGCGTGCATGCCGGCGAGCTCGCGCACCGCGAGTAGCGCCTCGGCCTCCGAGCAGCCGGCAAGCTGGTCGCCAATGCGGCCGGTCGCGGCCAGGTCTTCGAGCAGCAGCGCGTAGCGACCCTTCTCCGCATCGCCGGCCGCGCAATAGCAGCGCGGCGTGCCGATGCCGACATCGCGCCCCAACTCGTTGTAGAAGCGCCACTCGCGCTCGTACAGACCGTACAGGTTGGCCAGGGCGCGCGATCCCTTCTGCGCCGATGGCAGCTTCGCGATGACCGAACGCGGCGCGCCGCCCCCATCGCCGTCGTAGCTCAGGATCAGCCGCCGGATCTCCCCGACGAACCCCAGCCCCTCCCCTACGCGCTCGCCCTTGACCGACGCCACGCGCGCACCGGCCGACAGGTGCCCTCCGGCGCCGAGTGCGGCCGTAAGCCATTGCGGAGTCACGTCGTCGAAGCCGTCCGGGACGTTCATCGAATGCTCCCGCACTAATTCACGCAGACGATCGAGCAGTCGCCGCCGTGTGCGCGTTCCGCCTCGCGAAGCGCGTCCTCCACCGTCGCCGCGTGCTCGAAGCCGACATGCCGCGGCACCGCCGGATCGTCGGCGCCCGCGACGATGACGCGCGCCGCGTGCTTGAGCCGCCGCAGCGGGTGCGTCGCCAGGATCGCGTGCACCGGGTGGAACGCCACGCCGTTGCGGTAGCGGTCGATGTACCCTGCGTTCGTGACGAACTCCGTCTCGAACCGGCGCATGATCTCGTATGGGTCGAGCGTCTGCGGCAGCACGCGGTCCCACGCCTCGCGGTACGAAGGATGGTGCTCCATGTCCCACGTCTCCGGGCACGGCGTCGCCAGCACCACCGTGCACCCCGGCTTGCCCAGCGCCTCGATGTGGCCGCCGAGATAGCCGAGGCCCGATGAGATCAGCGTCAGGATCGGGTTCATCTGCCCGAAGATGGCGTACGGGCTCCACGCCGGCAGGCCGTACACCACGACATCCGCCGGCTCCGCCTGCGAGCGCCGCGGCGGGTTGCGCGACGCCATCACCTCGATCGCGGCCGCGCGCGTCTCGGTGATGCCGCCCGCCCACACGTGCGCGATTTTCGCCGGGTTCGCCAGCACGCACTCGATCTTGTAGATGCGCTTGCCAAGCGACGCCTCCAGGTGCGCGCCCATCTCGTTCAGCACTTCGTGCATGCGGTTGTGCAGCACCGACATCGACATGCCGTCCGGGTGGTGCGTGTGGCGAATCGACCGCCACGTCGAAAGCCCGACGGCGACAGACTTCCAGCCGCCGCTGAATCCCAGGTGGAGGCCCGCGTTCACGTACACGCACAGGTCGGCGTCGGCCGCGTGCTTGCTCAGCTCGACGTCGTAGCCGCTGGCCGTCGTGCCGAAGTGCACCAGGTTGTCCGCGTCCTCGGCGTCGTGACAGAAGAGCCGCGCGCCGAACCGGTCCACCAGGTCCTGCCCGATGATCGTCGCCAGCTCGTCGCGCGTGAACTTGCGATGCAACGCGTTCGCGCAGATCAGTGTGACATCGGTCTCGCGCACGCCGGCATCGGCGAGTTGCGCCAGCACGCCCTCGATAGCCACGCGCCGAATCGGGCCGAACGATGTGACCGTGGGGTCGTCGAAGGCGATGACGACGCGCGCGCCGGGTTTCACCAGGTCGCGGATCGGCGGCAGCCCCAGCGGGTGGTCGAGCGCGTCGCGCACGGCGGCTTCGAGGTCGTCGACCGGTTGCAGCCCGCCGCCCGCGCCAGCGGCGCCGCCGCCGCGCGAGACGACACGCGCCCGCTCCGGCAGCTCCACCGCGATCGTCCCCTCGCCGAACGGCAACGTCTGGGTGCTCATGTCGTGCGTAATACCACCGGGGCATCCGGCGCGGCAAGATGCCGCGTGGCCCGAACGGGAGCGGGCGCGCCGGAGCGCGCTACTATGTACCACTGCTTGACGGACGAGACAGGAGCGAACGATGACCCACGGCGGACTGCTGACGATCCTTGCGCACCCCGACGACGAGACGCTCGTCGCCGGCACCATGGCCCGCTACCGCGACCAGGGCGTCCCCGTGACGATGCTCTGCGCCACGCGGGGCGAAGTCGGCGAGATCGCACCCGGTACCGGCGCCACACCCGAAACCCTCGGCCAGTTTCGGGAGCAGGAGCTGCGCGACGCCTGCGCCATCCTCGGCGTCACCGACATCCGCTTCCTGGACTTCCGCGACTCCGGCATGATTGGCACGGCCGAGAACGCCGACCCGCGCTCGCTGCACCAGGCCGACCCGGAGCGCGTCGTCGCATCGATCGTGCGCGCGATCCGCGAACTGCGCCCGGCGGTCATCTCCACCTGGGACGCCAGCGGCGGCTACGGGCACCCGGACCACATGGCGATCCACCGGCATGCCACGCAGGCATACCACGCCGCAGCCGACGCGTCGCGCTATCCCGATGCGGGCGCGGCGTGGCAGACGCGCGCGCTCTACTACAGCGTCATCCCGATCCAGGAGTTCATGAAGATCGCGGTCGAGCTCCGGAAGCGCGGCATCATCACGGGCGAGGCGCCCGGCGGCGACGACAACATGGCGGCGCTGCCGCGCGTCGAGCCGAACTGCATCGTCAATGTCAGCGGCGAGTACGACCGCAAGCAACAGGCGCTGCGCGCACACCGGACGCAGGCATCGGAGGACGGACCGTTCTCGAAGATGCCGGACGATCTGGCGCGGCAGTTCTTCAGCCGCGAGTACTTCCACCGCGCCCATCCTCCGCTCACCGATGGCACGGTGTTGGACGACCTGCTGGCGGCATTGCCGTAGGCGGACGAGCCGCGCCTTACATCGGCGCGGGCTCGCTCGCCTGCGCGAGACGCCGGCGCCGCCGCTCACGGGGGGCGGGTGCCGCCGTTGCCGCGGCCGCGGCGCGGCGCTCGTAGGTGGCGATGCGCTGGCGGCTGCGGGCGCGGACGCGCACGGCAGGCTGCTCAGGTTCAGCCACCGTGCTCGCCGACGTCAGCGCCACCATGCGCTCGACGGCCTTCTGCTTATCGAGGATCAGCATTCAGGGAGTTGATCTCCTGGCGCACGATCTGGCTCACCCGCTGGCGCGTCACGCCGAAGTGCTCCGCCAGCCGTGACTGCAGCCCCCAGCGGCCGCCGTTGCCCGCGACGCCGCGCTTGATCAACACCCTCGCCGCGATCCGCAGCTTCTCCGTCCTGGTGAGTTCTCCGTCCTCCTCGTAGTGCTGGAGTTCCATGGTCATCCTTGCCCTCCGATCGAACACCCGTTGCCGGGCTGCGCCATTGACATGTCCGCCGCACTTGACGAACCAGGACAACTTTACGGATCGCCTTCTCACCCCTCGCGTGCCCGCCTCTCACCACCGCTTCCAGATTCGCGGGCATAGCAAACCGAAACACAAACGCACCTTCTAACGCGCCCACCAACGCCGACCCCTAAGGGAGCCCGCTGCCAACGCCCGGCCCTCCTTTCACTCCCTGTTCTCCGCCGCCTGCCTCTTCTGTCTGTCATCTGTTGTCTGTTCGTGCGCCCCTCCTCTGCTCGCTGCTCTTTGCTCCCTGTTCTCGCGGCGCCCGCGGCGCCGCGTGCTACCATCGCCACATGATCCGCCGCGCGCTGATCGGGCTGGCCGGGACGCTGCTGCTGCCGCTCGGCGCGGCGTGCTCCGGCGGCAGCCCCGCATCGACGCCCACGCCGGCCCCCTCCGACACGGCCACGTTCGCCCCGCCCACGAAGACCCCCTTCCCGACGTTCACACCGACGCCCGCCCTCGGCGCGGGCGCAGCCATCGTCGTCGGCGGCGACCTCCGCGTCCGCGCGGCGCCGTCGACGCAGGGATCGGTCGTGAAGACGCTCAAGGACCAGCAGCAGGTGACGATCGATAGCGCGATCGAGGGCGAGAACGTGCTCGTCGGCGCACAGACGTGGCTCACGACGATCCCGCCGTGGACGCGCACGTGGTACAAGCTCACCGACGGGACGTTCGTCTACTCGGCGTTCGTCTTCATGCTGCAGCCGGGCGAGGCATCGCCCCTGACTGACGCGCAGGGCGAGGAGAAGTGGATCGACGTCAACGTCACCACACAGACCGCCAGCGCGATGATCGGCGCGCGCGCCATCTACACCGCGCCCGTCTCGACCGGCTCGCCGCAATTTCCGAGCCCGCTCGGCAGCCACAAGATCGAAAAAGACGGCCGCCTCGCGGTCGAGCGGATGACGGCGGCGCAGGCGGGCTACACCCCCGGCCAGGCCGTGTACGACGTGGAGCGCGTGCTCTTCACGCAGTACTACGACCGCAACGGTGACGCGCTGCACCTCAACTACTGGCGCCCGGCCGCGGTCTTCGGCAAGACGGCGACCAGCCACGGCTGCGTCGGCATGCAACTGCACGACGCCCAGTACTTCTGGCTCTTCGGCGCGCCCGGCATGCGCGTCGAGATCCACACCTAACCCACCATCGGCCCTTCCCCGTAACGCGCCCAGCGCGGATGCTTAGGTGCCGGCGCCACCGACGCCAACGGAACCCACAGCAAGCAGGAGCGGATGCATGTACGTCGACCTCAACAAGCAACTGACTGACGAGCAGAAGGCGATCAAGCAGCGCGCGCACGAGTTCGCCGCGCAGGTGCTGCGCCCGGCGAGCATCGAGCTCGACAGGCTGACGCCGGAGGAAGTGATCGCCAAGGGATCGCGGATGTGGGACGTCTTCCGTACCGCCTACACCGAGGGATGGCACATCCGCGGCTTCCCGGAGGTCCTCGGCGGCGCGCACATCGACACCCTCAGCTCGCACCTCGTCAACGAGGAGTGGGGCTGGGGCAGCGCCGACTTCGCCATCGCCCTCAGCGTGACCTCGTTCCCGTTCGCCTTCGCCGCCGGCCGCCAGGACCCGCAGATCCTGGAAGAGGTGGTGATGCCGTTCGTTGAGGATCGCGAGGGCAAGTACATCGGCTGCTGGGCCATCACCGAGCCCGGCCACGGCTCCGACACGCTGATGCCCGGCACGGAGATGTGGAACAAGGCGGAGATCAGCTACGGCCTGACCGCCACGCTCGATGGCGACGACTACGTGCTCAACGGCCAGAAGTCGGCGTGGGTGTCGAACGGCACCATCGCCACGCACGCGCTGGCGTTCTTGGGCGTCGACCGGCAGCGCGGCATGGCCGGCGGCGGCGTCGCGCTCGTGCCGCTCCACCTGCCGGGCGTCTCGAAGGGCCCGCCGCTCAACAAGATCGGCCAGCGCGCCCTCAACCAGGGCGAGATCTTCTTCGACAACGTCCGCATCCCGAAGAGCTACATGTTCGTCGAGCCCAACACCTACACGTTCGCGATTGACTCCGTGCTCGCCGGCGCCAACGCGTTCATGGGATCGACATTCACCGGCCTCGCGCGCGCCGCGTTCGAGGAAGGGCTCACCTACGCGAAGGGCCGCGTGCAGGGCGGCGTGCCGATCAGCGAGCACCAGCTCGTGCAGAAGAAGCTCTTCGACATGTTCCAGAAGGTCGAGAGCTCGCGCTATCTCTCGCGCGCGGCGCTGCTCTACAACGACAACCAGTTCCCGCCCGGCACGCAGTACTCCATCGCCTCGAAGGTCTACTGCACGCAGGCCGCATTCGAGGTCGCCAGCGAGGCGATTCAGCTCCACGGCGGCTACGGACTCACGAAGGAGATGCTCGTCGAAAAGCTGTTCCGCGACGCCCGCGCATCGATGATCGAGGACGGCTCGAACGACATCCTCTCGCTCACCGCCGCGAAGAAGGTGCTCGAACAGTACGTGCCGTAGCAACCCACGACACGCGCGGGGCACACAATGAGCGACCAGCAAACGCAGGCGGCAATCGACGAGGTGCGCGTCGGCGCGTGGCTCAGCGCGCACGTCGCCGGCGCGACGCCGCCGTTTCGCTACGAACTGATCACGGGTGGGCGGTCGAACCTAACGTTCCAGGTCACGGACGGCAGAGGGCATCGATTCGTCCTGCGCCGGCCTCCCCTCGGCCCTCTCCTCGCCACCGCGCACGATGTCGCCCGCGAGTACCGCATCGTCGCCGCGCTCGCCGGCACACCCGTGCCCGTGCCGCCGGCCCTCGCGGTCTGCGATGACGCGTCCGTCAACGGATCGCCGTTCGCGGTGACCGGCTTCGTCGATGGCATCGTCATCGACGTGCCGGAGAAGGCCGCCGCGCTTGACGCTCCCGCCCGCCGCGAAGCGGCGTTCCACCTCATCGACGTCCTCGCGGACCTGCACGCCGTCGATCTCAGCGCCGTCGGCCTCTCCGATCTCTCCCGCCAGGACAGCTACATCGAGCGGCAGGTGCGGCGGTGGGCCCGGCAGTGGGCGGGCTCCCGCACGCGCGAGTTCCCCCTCATCGACGAGTTGGAGCAGCGGCTGCAGCGAGGCCTTCCCCCGCAGCACGGAGCCACGATCGTCCACGGCGACTACCGGTTCGGCAACTGCATCGTCGATGTCGCGAAGCGCCAGGTGGTCGCCGTGCTCGACTGGGAGTTGTGCACGCTCGGCGACCCGATGGCGGACCTCGGGCACCTCGGCATCTACTGGAACGATCCCGCGCGCCCGCTGCCCATCACCAACGACCCGACGTCGGCGGGCGGCTTCCCGCCGTTCCCCGACCTCCTTCAGCGTTATGCCGCCCGCACCGGACGCGATGTCTCCCGCATCGAGTACTATCGCGCGTTCGCGGCCTGGCGGCTGGCGATCATCGCCGAGGGCATCGCTTCCCGCCACCTCCACCACCACCCCAACGACGCCGCCGCGCTCGCCGTCTCGCAAGCAGCAGTCGAGCGCCTCGCCGCCTTCGCGCGCGATTCGCTCGATTCGCTGGCCTGAACCGTCACCCGCCCGCAGCCGCAAACGTGCTTCCGCCCCGGCACGGTCGCATGTACGCTTTGTCCCGTGGACAGCAGCGAATTCCTCGTCACTCCGATCAAGCGCTTCGAGCCGCGCTCCGACGCGTCGCTGCGCTCGTTCATCGACGCCCTCGGCCGCACCGGCGGCCAGCCGCGCCGCCTCAGCGCCGCCATCGACCTCTGGAACGCGATGATCGAGCGGGACCGCGTCATCTTCTGCTCGATCGCCGGCGCGCCCGTGCCCATGGGATTCGGGCCGGCCATCGCCTCACTCATCGAGCAGCGACGCATCGACGTGCTGGACATCACCGGCGCGCAGTTGACGCACGACATGCTCGAGATCATCGGCAGCATCCACTACCAGGGCCGCGTCAACGCCGACGACGTCGCGCTCGCCAGCGTCGACGTCAATCGCTTCTGGGACACCTTCGGCAGCGAAGAGGACTACCGCCGCGTCGAGCCGATGATCTTCGAATTCGCGCAGGGCCTGCCCGACCGGCCGCTGACGACGCGCGAGTACTCGTACCTCCTCGGCAAGTTCTTCCAGGGCATCGGCTCGCAGAGCGGCATCCTCACCGCCGCCGCCGACCACGCCATGCCGATCTACTGTCCCGCCATCGGCGACTCCGTCCTCGGCATGGATCTGGGATTCTTTCGCGCCGAGAAGGGCAAGCGCATCGTCTTCGACGTCGTGCAGGACGTGCTGGAGATGTCGGCGATCGTCCTGCTGGCCGAAGAGCTGGGACTGCGCACGTCGACGGCCATCTTCGGAGGCGGCGCGCCGCGCAACCACATCCAGCAGTCGCAGATCGGCACCTACATGTTCCTCGCCAAGGGCAAGGGCCACGCCGAGGCCGTCCGTTTCAGCATCGAGCCGGCCGAGACCGGCGGCCTCTCCGGGTCGACCATCTCCGAGGGCATCAGCTGGAAGAAGTTCGACCCCAACGTCGAGGCGGCCGAAGTCTTCCTCGACTCCAACCTCTCGATCGCCATCGCGTCATCGCTGCTCGGCTCGCGCGATCCGGCCGGCTGCTTCCGCTACCGGCACGAGGACGACGGCTCGCTCACCGTCCTCCACGGCGCCAAGTCCTACAACCTCTCCGAAAAGTTCCACTTCTAGCACCCTCAAGCCACTACGCCCGCCTTCTGGCATCATTCCCCGTAGAGCGAAAGGACGCCGATGCCAGACGCCCGCACCGCGCGCACACCCGGCACTATCGCCGCGCGCCTGCCGCGCGTGGCGCGGCCGCTGCAGGAGTTCCTCAGCACCGAAACCACCGGCGGCATCCTGCTGCTCGCGGCGACGGTCGCGGCCCTGTGCTGGGTCAACGCCCCGTTCGGCGACACCTACGGCGACTTCTGGAACACCCACATCGCGATCGACCTGGACGTGCTCACACTCAACGAATCCCTGCGCGTGTGGGTAAACGACGCCCTGATGGCGGTCTTCTTCTTCGTCGTCGGCCTCGAGATCAAGCGCGAGTTGCTCCGCGGCGAACTCGCCGGCCGGCGCCGCGCCGCCCTTCCGGTGGCCGCGGCACTCGGCGGCATGATCGTGCCTGCGGCGATCTACCTGGCTTTCAACGGCGGGCGCGCGGGCAGCCACGGCTGGGGCATCCCCATGGCGACCGACATCGCCTTCGCCGTCGGCGTCCTTTCGCTGCTCGGACGCCGCGTTCCGCTCTCGCTGAAGATCTTCCTGCTGGCGCTCGCCATCGTCGACGACCTCGGGGCGATCGCCGTCATCGCGCTCTTCTACAGCGACGGCATCGACCTGGCGTGGCTGGCCGGCGCGGGCGGGATGTTCGTGCTGACCGTGGTGCTCGCGCGCGCCAACGTGCGGCACATGCCCGTCTACGTGGCAGCCGGCGTCGTCGCCTGGCTCGCGACGTACGAGTCCGGCGTCCATCCGACCATCGCCGGCGTCATACTCGGCCTGCTCACGCCGGCGACGCCATACTACAACGAGGACCAGCTCGAAGACACGGCCGCCGGCTACGCCGGCGAGTTCCAGCGCGGCCGCGCGGCCGCCACCCGGGACGGCGACGATCGGGCGCTCGCGGCGCTGCGGGCGCTCGAAGACCTGTCGCGCGACAGCCGTGCGCCGCTCGATCGCCTGGAGCACGCGCTGCACCCGTGGACGAGCTACGCCGTCATCCCCGTCTTCGCGCTGGCCAACGCCGGCGTCGCGCTCGACGCCGACGCCATCTCCAGCGCCGCCCGGTCGCCCGTCACCGGTGGCGTGGCGCTGGGGCTGATGCTCGGCAAGCCGGCCGGCATCCTGCTGTTCTCGTGGCTGGCGGTGCGGCTCGGTCTGGCGTCTCTGCCCGGCGGCGCCCGCTGGCCCCAGGTCGCCGGCGTCGCCATTGTCGCCGGCATCGGTTTCACCGTGTCGCTCTTCATCGGCGGCCTCGCGTTCGACGACCCGGCGCTCGTGGACGATGCCAAGATCGGCATCCTGGCCGGGTCGGCGGTCATGGGTGCGGCGGGCTTCTTGACGCTCCGCGCAGGCTCCGGAAGGCCTCCTGAAGCTGCGGAGGCCGCCGAATAGCCGGATTCTTGACGAAATAGGGCCATGTGGGGTTGCACAAACGATTCCCCGGCCTGCTAGACTCCTCGCCAGTAAGGACGGAGAGCAATGCAGGCATATTCCCGGCTGGAAGCCGTCTACATCAGCAGCCGCTGCGCGCGCTGCGACGCGCCTCTACCATCGGCCGGCGCTATCGAGGGCGGGGCGATCTGCGGCCCCTGCCTGCGCATCGTCGACGCCAACGTCGCGGAGAAGCGGCTCATCCTCCTCGCCCAGCGCGACGCGGGCGCCGACGTGCTCTCCACCTGGTTCTGACCCCACCCGCGGCTTGCGAAACGACGAACAGGGCCTCGAATCGAGGCCCTGGTTCATGCTATTCAGTTGTGATGTCCGGAGCTTAGCTCACACGCTCCGACGACGAACCGTCGCCGTCGGCGGCGGCGCGGACCTTCGTGTAGCAGGCGCTGCAGTACACCGGGCGGTCGCCGCGCGGCTGAAACGGCACTTCGGTCATCATGCCGCACTCGGCGCAGGTGGCGGGGTGCATCTGGCGCGGCGTCCGGCCGCCGAAGCTGGCGAAGACGCCGTAGCGGACGTACCCCTCCTCCGGCTCCGAAGGGCGCGACGACTTGCGCGTGGAGCGGCACGACGGGCAGCGTACCGGCTCATTCTGCAAGCCCTTGTTGGCGTAGAACTCCTGCTCACCGCCGGTGAACGTGAAGCTCTGCTTGCAGTCTCGGCATATCAGTGACTTGTCTACGAAACTCAATGGAAAACCTCTCCCCCGCGCGGGACATGAATGTGCGGCCCTTAAGGCCGCACCGTTCTCATGCAAAGCCTGGAGACCACCGCTGGAAGTATATCGACCGCGGCGAAGCCCTCACAAGCCGGGGATATCCCTATGCCCCGAGCCACCCCCGCAGCGCCGCCGGCAGCGGCAGCCGCTCCACGAGCGTCGCCGCCTCCTCGCTGTGCAGCATCCGGCTGGCGTAGAAGTACGTCACCGCCCCGATGGCCATCCCACCGAGCATGGCGAACCCCGCCTGGGGCTTGCGGTCCAGTTCCAGCAGGCCCACCACCTTCAGCGCCGCCAGCCACAGGGCGATCGCCTCCGCCATCAGTACCGTGGCCGCCACGGTCCGCGCCACCGATAGCACGAGCCGGCCCGTGTCGAGCCCGTGCAGCCGCCGATCGAGCGTCCGGATCAGCAGCGCGAACTCCACGATCGTCGCCACCGACAGCGAGAGCGCCAGCCCCTTGATGCCGAACGGCCACACCAGCACGAGCGACAGCACCAGGTTGATGAGCATCGAGACCACCGCGTACGCCACCGGCGTGCGCGTGTCGCTCATGGCGTAGTAGCCCCGGCTCACGATCTCAATGCCGGCGTGCGCAAACAGCGCGATTGAGTAGAACACCAGCGCCGACACCACGAGGTCCGTCGACGCCGAGTCGAAGGCGCCGCTTCGCAGCAGGAACGCCGTGATCGGCTTCGCGAGGATCATCAACCCGGCGCTGGCCGGCACCGTCAGGTACAGGATCAGCCGCAGCGAGCGTGACAGCGTGTCCTGCAACTCGCCATGGTCGCGTGCCGCCTGCTCCGCCATGCGCGGGAACACCGCCGTTGAGATCGCCATGCCGAACAACCCCAGCGGCGTCATCACCACCAGCCACGCGTAGTTCACCGCCGAGATCGCGCCATCGCGCACTGTCGAGGCGAGGAACGTGGCGATGAAGAAGTTGACCTGGAACGCTGCCAGGCCGATGACGCGCGGCCCCATCAGCCGCCCCACCTCGCGCACGGCCGCGTCGCGCCAGTCCCAGATCGGCTGCCAGCGCATGCCCACGAGCCGCAATGCCGGCACCTGCACCAGCAGGTGCAGCATCGCGCCGATGACGACGCAGAACGCAAGCACCTTCACGTCGTCGGAGATCAGCGCGCCCACGATGATCGCGGCGTTGTAGAACATCGGCGCGAAGGCGGGCGCCAGGAAGTGGTGCCGCCCGTTCAGGATCCCCATGAACATGCCGCTCACCGCGAACAGCACCGGCGAGATCATCATGATGCGCGTCAGGTCGACGGCCAGCGACGTCAGCTCCGCATGCTGCCCCGTATCATCGCCCAGACCGGGCGCCGTGGCCGGCACGATGAGCGGCGCCAGCAGCAGTCCAATGACCGCGAACACGATGGTGGCCGCCAGCACCAGGTTGAGCACGCCCGACGCGAGCCGCCACGCCGCGCGGTCGCCGCCGGCGTTCAGCACGCGCGCAAACGTCGGGATGAAGGCGCTGCCAAGCGTGGCGCCGGCGAGCAGCTGGAAGATCAGGTCCGGCAGGCGGAAGGCGACGAAGTAGGCGTCCAGGTTCGAACTGGTGCCGAACTGGTGGGCGATGGCGACCGTGCGCACCAGGCCCAGCAACCGGCTGCCGAGGAACCCCAGCGCCACCACCGAGGCGGCCATTGCGAGCGTGGGCGGTTGGGGTGCGGAAGGCACGGCGACCGCGTCGCCTTCTTCCGTGAAGAAGCGGGCTCGGAGTGTCCGCATCATGCCGATTCTCGTTACCCCGGGGGTGCTGCCACGTGTCGGGCGTCGAGGCATCATACTACGGCCCAAGCAACGCCTACAATCGCGGATGAGAGTCCGTTTCGGTCGCGCTCGCTGGACACAGCCGGACGGCGTCGGTAGCATGTCTGGGATTCAGGAAGCGCGGCCCGCCGCGCGGGAGGTATGTCCGTTGGCACATTCAAAGTCCGCGCTCAAGCGATGGCGCCAGAGCGAAGCGCATCACGAGCGCAACAAGGGCGTCCGCACGGCCGCTCGCAGCGCCGTCAAGAAGGCCCGTACCACCATCGAGTCCAGCGCCCCTGACGAGGCGCAGGCTGCGATCCGCGAAGCTACCGCCGTCCTCGACCGCGCGGCGAAGCGCAAGATCATCCACCCGAATGCAGCATCGCGGAGCAAGTCCCGCATGATGCGCCGGCTCAACAAGGCGACCGGCGTCACCGCGGCCCCTGCCGAGGCGCCAAAGAAGGCCCGCAAGATCACCGCCAAGGCGAAGCCGGCGGCTAAGGCAAAGCCCGCGGCCAAGGCCAAGACCACGGCCAAGGCGCCCGCCAAGCCCCGCGCCACCAAGCCCAAGCCCGCCGCCAAGAGCTAACATCGCGATCCGAACAGAACGCCAGCGCCCGCCAACCGGCAGGCGCTTTCGTTTCGCCCCTAGCAACCAGCACCCAATAAGAAAGGCCCTCGAATCCGAGGGCCTTTCTGTCATGTGCTCAACCAGCGACCAGTCACCAGCAACCAGGCGACCAGACTAGCGCTTGGTGTACTGAGGAGCCTTCCGGGCGCGCTTCAGGCCGACCTTCTTGCGCTCCTTCATGCGGGAGTCGCGCGTCAGCAGACCCTGCTTGCGCAGCGCCGGCTTCGTACCCTCGTCTGACACGACGAGCGCGCGGGCGATGCCGTGCGACACCGCGCCGGCCCAGCCGGTGATGCCGCCGCCCGCTACCTTCGCCTGCACGTTGAAGCGTCCCTCGACCATCGTGGCCTTCAGCGGCGCCAGCACGGCCGCCTGGTGCGAGCCGCGCGTGAAGACGTCCATGTAGCCCTTGCCGTTGATCAGGATCTCGCCCGTGCCCGGGTACAGGCGGACGCGCGCCACGGCCGTCTTGCGGCGGCCCGTGCCGTAGAAATATCGCTCTGTGGTCGCTGCTGCCATGGTTCCTCCGCTACGCCTTTACCTGCTGGCCCTTGCCCTGGCCGGCGTTCACCTGCGACTGGTGCGGGTGATCCGGCCCGGCGTACACCTTCAGGTGCCGCAGCAGCACTGCTCCGTGAGCATTGTGCGGGAGCATGCCCTTGATCGCGTACTTGACCACGCGCTCGGGGCGCGTCGCCATCAGCTTCTCTTGCGAGATCGACTTCAGTCCACCCGGATACTGGGAGTGGCGGTAGTACTTCTTCTCCACCATATCGCCCGTGATCTTCACCTGCGCGGCGTTGATCACGATGACGAAGTCCCCGTTGCCCATCGACGGCGAGAAGGTCGGGCGATTCTTGCCGCGCAGCGTCGCCGCCACCTCGGACGCAAGCCGCCCGAGCGCCCGTCCGGTAGCGTCGACGACGTGCCACTTCACCTCGATGTCGCTCGGCTTCAGTACATACGTCGTCATCAATCCCGTCCGTTTCCCTGTCCGGACTCCAGTTCGAGCCCGTCGTACACTATCCGCACCAGGTAGAGCCCGCAAGCGGGCGCCGCCGGCCCCGCGCTCGATGGCCGCGCCTCCGCCAGGAGCGCCCCCAGCGCCTCTTCCGTCATCCGGCCGAGTCCTACCTCGACCAGCGGCCCCACCGTCCGCCGCACCTGGTGCGGCAAGAACGCCTGGGCCTCCATCTCCACCGCCACGATGCCGCGGCGGCTGCTCACTTCACACCGCCGCAGCGTCCGCTCCGTGAGCCCGTCGTACGGGCCCGCGAACGCCCCGAAATCGTGCGCACCTTCGAGTCTGCGCGCCGCCCCCTGCATCGCCGCCACGTCGAGCGGCTTTGGCACGTGCCACGCGCGGTCTCGCTCCAGCGGCGACCGCACCGCGCGGTTATCGATCCGATACCGGTATGCGCGGCTCCGCGCGTGCCGTCTCGGGTCGAACTCCGCCCCCACCTCCCGGGCATCGCGCACCGCGATGTCCTGTGGCAGGAAGTGGTTAAGCCCCCTCACAAGCTCGACCCGCGTCAGCCTCGACGCAGTGTCGAAGGCGGCCACCTGGCCCAGCGCATGCACTCCGGCGTCGGTCCGCCCCGCGAATGCCGCGCGGACGGCCTCGCCGGTCAACTTCTTCGCGGCCGATTCCAGCTCCGCCTGGATGCTGGGGCCGTTCTCCTGGTACTGCGAGCCGCTGTACGCGGTACCGTCGTACTCCAACAATACGGCGATGCGCCGGCCCGCGCTGCGGGCATCCGCGTCGCCGGACATCGCGTTAGACGCCGCGCTCCACCAGCTCGAGCTGCGCCATCGGAGCGCCGTCGCCGTTGCGCGGCCCCAGCTTGATGATGCGGGTGTAGCCGCCCGGCCGCGTGGTGAACCGCGGCGCGATCTCGTCGAACAGCTTCTTCACCACGTCCTTGTCGATCATGTACGCCAGCGCCTGCCGGCGGGCGTGCACCGTGCCGTCCTTGCCCAGCGTGATCATCTTCTCGGCGATCGGGCGCACTTCCTTGGCCTTCGCCTCGGTCGTCCGCATCCGCTCGTGTCGCATGAAGTCGGTGACGAGCCCGCGGAGGAGCGCCCGGCGCTCATCGCTTGGGCGGTCGAACTTGCGGCCGGCAATCTTGTGGCGCATCGCTACTCGTCCCTCTCCTTGCGCTTGATCAGCTCGGACGGATCCTCGCCGGCCTCGCGCAGCGCCTCGATCAGCGCAGCGCCGAGCGGGCTCAGGTCCTCGGCCTCTTCGACCTCACCGGCCGGCGCCACCGGCGCATGGCCCAGCGGCAACGCGCCCCTGCTCTCGTCGTCGTCGTCGGACGGCGTCAGCAGGCCCAGCTCGATCAGCTTGTCGCGCAGTTCGTCGTACGACTTGCGGCCGAAGTTCCGCAGCGACAGCAGCTCGTCTTCGCTCTTCTCCAGCACGGAGCCCACCGTCATCAGGCCGCTCCGCTTCAGGCAGTTGTAGGCGCGCACCGAGAGGTTCAGGTCCTCGATCGGCATGTTGTACTTGTCCGGCGGCAGCGACGTGCCGAGGCCCAGGCCGCGGTCCACCGTCGGCGGCAGCGGCTTGCCCAGCAAGGCGAACATCCGCAGCTCATCCACCAGGATGTCGGCGCTCTTGCTGATCGCGTCGACGCCCGACATCGTGCCGTCGGTCCACACTTCCAGCGTCAGCTTGTCGTAGTTCGTCATCTGCCCGACGCGCGTGTGCGTCACGTGGAAGTTGACGCGCCGCACCGGCGAGAAGATCGCATCGACCGGGATGACGCCGATCGGCAGGCCGTCGCTCTGGCCGGCGGGCGCGTAGCCCTGGCCCGGCTCGACGTTCAGCTCCACCGTCAGGCGGGCGTTCGACGCGTCGAGCGTGGCCAGCAGCAGGTCCGGGTTGATGATCTCGTAGTCGGCCGTCGTCTGGATGCGCTCCGCCGTCACCGGCCCTTCCCCCGACGCTTCGAGGTACAGCTTGGCCGGCCGGTCGGCGAGCGCGCGCAGGCGCAACTCCTTGATGTTCAGCAGGAACTCAGTCGTGTCCTCCTTCATGTGCGGGATGGTCGAGAACTCGTGCTCGACCTCCTCGATCCGCACCGAGGTCACGGCGGCGCCAGGCAGCGAGCTCAGCAGAACGCGGCGCAGGGCGTTGCCCAGCGTCGTGCCGAAGCCGGCGTTCAGCGGCTCCGCTACGAGGCGCACGTACGTCTCGGTCTCTTCCTCTACCTCGATGTGCGCTGGCTCCAACTCGTTCAATGCATTCCTCCCTGGGCGAACATCGGGCGCTTCGGCTTCGGATAGCCGCAGCGCCTGATCTGCCCGTATGGCCGCTACCGTGAGTAGTACTCGACGATCACCGCCGGGTCGAACTTCGAGGGCGTCTCAGCGATCACCGGCGGCGACACGATGCGGCCGATCATCTGGTCGGCATCCACCGTCAACCACGATGGTGCCTGCTTGCTCGACATGTTCTCACGGGCGAACTTGAAGTACTCCGACTTCTTGCTGACCGGCACCCAGCCGATCACATCGCCGGCCTTCGTCGCCGCGGACGGGATGTCCGTCTTGCGGCCGTTGAGCATGATGTGGCCATGGCGCACCACCTGGCGTGCCGCCTTCAGCGAATCGGCGAAGCCCAGCTTGTACGCGACGTTGTCGAGCCGCATCTCCAGCAGGCGCACCAGGTTGTCGCCGGTGACGCCGGGCAGGCGCACGGCCTCCTTGTAGTAGTCGACGAACTGCTTTTCGAGCACGCCGTACGTGTAGCGAGCCTTCTGCTTCTCGCGCAGCTGCAGCGCGCGGTCAGAGAGCTTGCGGCGGCGCGTCTGCGGCGCCCCCGGCGGTTGCGGCCGCTTGTCGAGCGTGCACTTCGTGACGCACTTGTCGCCCTTCAGCATGAGCTTGTCGCCGTAGCGGCGGCAGAGGCGGCATACCGGTCCTGTATAACGTGCCATTCAGTCAGTTCCTCCAGCCGCCTAGACGCGACGCCGCTTCGGAGGCCGGCAGCCGTTGTGCGGCACCGGCGTCGAATCTTTGATGCTCAGTACGATCAGGCCGCTCGCCTGCAGGGCGCGCACCGCTGCCTCGCGGCCGCTGCCCGGACCCTTCACGAAGACCTCGACCTGGCGCAGCCCGTGCTCCATCGCCCGGCGCGCCGCACCCTCCGCCGCGATCTGTGCGGCGTACGGCGTGCTCTTGCGCGAGCCTTTGAACCCGGACTGTCCGGCGCTCGCCCACGACAGCACGTTTCCGTGCGGGTCAGTCAGCGTGATCAACGTGTTGTTGAACGTCGACTGCACATAGGCACGCCCGCGCGGTACGGACTTCTTCTCGCGCTTGCGTCCCTTGCTCTTTGTCGCCTTTCGCTCGGCCATGCGTCTCCTTTGCGCGCGGGTGGCTGCACGCTCTCGCGCTCGAACCCCGTGCGGACCTTACTTCTTCGCTGCCGCCTTGCGCTTGCCCGCGACGGTGCGCCGGGCGCCGCGCTTGGTGCGCGCGTTGGTGCGCGTGCGTTGTCCGTGCACCGGCAGGCCGCGGCGGTGCCGCACACCCCGGTAGCAGTTGATCTCGATCAGCCGCTGGATGTTCTGCCGCACTTCGCGCCGCAGGTCGCCTTCGACCACGTACTCTTTGTCGATCACCTCGCGAATGCGGTTGACCTCTTCGTCCGTCAGGTCCCGCACCTTCGTCGCCGGGTTGACCTGCGTCTGCGCCACGATGCGCCCCGCTGCGGTCCCCCCGATGCCGAAGATGTAGCGCAGCGAGATGTCTACTCGCTTGTCGCGTGGAATGTCGACGCCGGCGATACGTGCCATCTTCTCGTTACCCCTGCCGCTGCTTGTGCTTCGGAATCTCGCAGATCACCCGCAGCACGCCGTGCCGCTTGATGATCTTGCACTTCTCACAGCGCTTCTTGATCGAAGCCCTGACCCTCATGTCGCTGTCCTGTCTGCTCTACCTGAATCGATACGTGATGCGCCCTCGCGACAGGTCGTACGGCGACAATTCGACCAGTACCCTGTCCCCAGGCAGCACCTTGATAAAGTTCAACCGGATCTTCCCGGAAATGTGCGCCAGTACCTGGTGGCCGTTCGGCAACTCCACCTTGAACATCGCGTTCGGCAGAGGCTCTTTCACGACCCCCTCTACCTCGATCGCGTCCTTTTTTGGCATGGACTCCTTCCCCGAGACGCCAGTCTCCAGCGGATTGTTATACCAAATCCGACCCGGTAAGCGCTAACAAAAGGTTTTATACCGCGCTCACGGGACCGTCAGCACCTCCGCCTCGCCATCAGTGATGGCGATCGTGTGCTCGAAATGGGCCGCCAGGCTGCCGTCAGCCGTCACGACGGTCCAGTGATCCTCCAGTTGGCGCGTCCTCCAGTCACCCACGGTGACCATCGGCTCCAGCGCCAGCACCATCCCCTTCTTCAACACCGGCCCGCGCTCCGCCGGGCCGAAGTTCGGCACCTGCGGCTCTTCGTGCATCTGCCGGCCGACGCCGTGCCCCACGTACTCCCGCACCACCCCGAAGCCACGCGCCTCGATGTGCGACTGGATCGCGTGGGAGATCGCCCCAAGACGGTTGCCGGCCCGCGCCTGCTTGATCCCCGCCTCCAGCGATTCTCTCGTTACGTCAACCAACTCCTGCGACCCCGGCGTCGCCTTGCCGACGATCACCGTCAGCGCCGAGTCCGCCACGAACCCCTTGTGCGTGCACCCCAGGTCCAGGCTGACGACGTCGCCATCCTGGATCACGCGCTTCCCGGGTATCCCGTGCACGATCTCCTCGTTCACGGACACGCACACCGTCGCCGGGTAGCCGTGATAGCCCAGGAACGTCGGCACGACCTTGTGCCGTTCGAACTCGCGGCGGACCACTTTGTCCAGGTCCTTCACCACCAGCCCGGGCCGCAGCTCCTCGACCAGCCGCCGCAGCGTCTGCGCGACCACGCTGCCCGCCTGGCGCATGATCGCGATCTCGTCGTCGGACTTGATGATGATGGGCATGGCCTGGGGCCGCTTCCTTACTGCGCGGCCCCGCCCGCGCCATCAACGCCGAGCGCCTTCATGATCGCCTTCGTCACGAACGGGATCTCGGGTATCCCGTCGACGTCCTTGAGCTTGCCGGCCTTCCGGTAGTGGTCCAGCAACCCCGCCGCCGGCTTCTGCACGTCCAGGCGCACGCGGATCGCCTCCGGCGTGTCATCGGCGCGGTCCGATTCTTTCGCGCGCCCCAGCATCCGGTCCATCAGCACGTCGTCCGGCGCCGTGATGTTGATCGCCACGTCGATCGGCTTCCCCTTGCGCGCCAGCGCCTCATCGAGCGCCACCGCCTGCGGGAGCGTGCGCGGAAAGCCATCCAGCACGAACCCCTGGTCCGGCGCCAGCTCCGCGAGCCGCGCCATGAACATGTCGATGACCAACTCGTCCGGCGTCAGCAGCCCCTGGTCCATGAAGACCTTCGCCTGCTTGCCCAGCGACGTGCCCGCCTTCACGTGCGCGCGCAGCATGTCGCCGGTCGAGATGTGCGCCCAGCCCATGCGCTCGGCGACTTTCACCGCCTGCGTGCCTTTGCCAACACCCGGGGGGCCAAAGAAGATGACGTACACCTACCGAATGAACCCTTCGTAGTTTCGCATCAGAAGCTGCGCTTCGAGTTGCTTCATGGTGTCGATCACCACGCCGACGACGATCAGCAACCCGGTGCTGCTGATGGTCAGCGAGCCCACGTCGAACCAGGCCGTCGCCAGGTACGGGATTACCGCCACGACTCCCAGGAAGATCGCGCCCGCCCAGGTGATGCGCACCAGCACGCGCATGATGTACTCGCCCGTCGGCCGCCCGGGACGAATGCCGGGCACGAAGCCACCCTGCTTCTGCAGGTTCTCCGCCAGGTTCTGCTGCTGGTACACGACGAGCGTGTAGAAGAAGCTGAACACCACGACCAGCACGAACACCGCGATGTAGAAGCCGGGGCTGCCGCTTGAGCTGCTGCTCGTTCCCGGCGAGAACGTGTTGATGAAGAACCGCGCCATCGACCGGAGCCACGGCGTGTCCGATGAGTCCAGCACGTACTGGAACACCGTCGCCGGCAGAATGACGATCGAGAACGCGAAGATCAGCGGAATCATGCCCGCCGAGTTCACCTTCAACGGGATATGGCTCTGCCCGGATTGCCGGTACATCTTCCCGGCGCGGAACACGCTCTTCGCGTACTGCACCGGGATCTTGCGCACCGCCTCCTGCATGAAGACGATCGCCGCCACCAGCGCCACCGCCAGCACGGCGAGCCCGGCCACGCCGAAATAGCCTACCGTGGAGTTGAACACGTTGTTCACCAGCCCCGGCATGCCGGCCACGATGCCGCCGAAGATGATGATCGAGATTCCGTTGCCGATACCGTTCTCGGTGATCAGTTCGCCCAGCCACACCAGGAACATCGTGCCGGCGGTGAGCGCGAACAGCGCCGTGATCGTCGGCAGCGCCTGCTGGCCGGTAAACGACGGCGAGAACATCGCGCCGGGCGACGCCTGGTTGACCTGCTGCTCCAGGATCACGAGCTGCGCGTAGCCCTGCACGAAGCAGAGCGGCACCGTGATCCAGTGCTGGTACAGCTCGATGCGGTGGCGCCCCGCCTCGCCCTCCTTCTGGAGGTTGGCGAGCGACGGGATGATCGGCGTCAGCAGCTGCATCATGATGCTGGACGTGATGTACGGATACACGCCGAGCGCGGCGATGCTCAGCCGCCGCAGCGCGCCGCCGCTGAACAGGTTGAACAACCCCAGCAACTGGCTCTGGCTGACGGCCTCTTCGACCGCCGCCGGGTCGACCCCCGGGATCGGGATGTGCGCGAGGAAGCGGAACACGACGAGCATGGCCGCCGTGAACATCAGCTTCTTGCGGATGTCGGGCTGCTGTACCGCGTCGAACACCGCCTGCAGCAGGCGGGGGCGGCTCGCCGAGGCCTGCCTGCTAGCTGCCAGCGCCATCGTTCGCCTCTTCCTCGGCCGCCGGCGCGGGATCTCCCTTCGGCGCCTTCGCACGCGGCGCCTTCAGCTTTGTCTCCTCAGCCGCGGGCGCGGCGTCTTCCTTCGGCGCCTTCGCGCGCTTCACCTTCGGCTTCGCTTCCTCGGCCGCTTCTTCTGCCGTCGGCGGCTCGCCGTTCAGCCAGCGCACGCTGCCGCCCGCCGCTTCAATCTTCGCACGAGCAGACTTCGAGAAGCTCGCCGCTTCCACGGTCAGCGCCACGCCCAGGTCGCCCGTACCTAAGATCTTCACCGGCTTGCCGGTGCGCGCCAGCCGCGCCGCCTGCAGCGTATCCGCCGTCACCTCGCTGCCCGCCGCAAAGCGGCCCAGCGAGGCCACGTTCACTTCTTCGTAGTCGACGCGGAACGGGTTGCGGAAGCCGCGCTTGTACGCCATGCGGCGGACCAGCGGCAACTGGCCGCCCTCAAACCCCGGCCGGACGCCGCCGCCGGAGCGCGCCTTCTGCCCCTTGAGGCCCTTCGTGGAGTAGGTGCCGTGGCCGCTCGCGTTGCCGCGGCCGACGCGCTTGCGCTTGTGCGTCGCGCCCTTCGGCTGGCTCAGCTCGTGCTGCTGCATCTACGCATCCTCCTGCACGGTGACCATGTGCCGCACCTTCAGGACCATGCCCCGGATCGTGCGATTGTCGTCGTGCTCGACGGTCTGTCCCAGCTTGCGCAGCCCCAGCGCGCGGATCGTGCGCTTCTGGTCTTCTTTCTGGTTGATCCCGCTTCGCTGCCAGGTGACTTTGATCTTCGCCATGGCTACGCCTCAACCCTCCGCGCCGCCGCACGCCGCCGCGCGATCTCCGCGCGCGGGTCGCGGAGTTCCGACAGCCCCGCGATCGTCGCCTTCACGACGTTGATCGCGTTCGACGACCCCAGCGACTTCGTCAGCACGTCCTTGATGCCGGCCGACTCCATCACGGCCCGCACGCCGCCGCCGGCGATGACGCCGGTGCCCGCCGAAGCCGGCTTCATCATCACCTTGGCCGCGCCAAAGCGCGCGACGATCGGGTGCGCGATCGTGGTCTTGTTCATCGCCACCTTGATCAAGTTCTTGCGCGCGACGGCCGAACCCTTGCGGATCGCCTCCGGCACCTCGTTCGCCTTGCCCATGCCGGCGCCCACGTGCCCCTGCCCGTCGCCGACGACGACGACAGCGCTGAAACTGAAGCGGCGGCCGCCCTTGACGACCTTGGAGACGCGGTTGATGTAGACAACCTTCTCCTGCAGATCCAGTTCGCGGTGCTCGACTTTGCCCCGTCTCGCGTTCACCATGTGCTTCTGTCCTCGCGCGGCCCGCGGGCCGTCGCTCCTAGAACTGCAGCCCGCCCTCGCGCGCCGCTTCCGCGAGCGCCTTCACGCGGCCGTGGTACCGATTGCCCCCGCGGTCGAAGACCACCTTCGTCACGCCCGCATCCTTTGCCTTCTGGGCGATGGCGGCGCCGACGGACTTCGCCCGTTCGCTCTTGTTGCCCTTTGCGTCCTTCAGCGTCTTCTCGACATCCGAAGCGGCGGCCAACGTGCGTCCCTGCTCGTCGTCGATCACCTGCGCGTAGATATGCGTCAGGCTGCGGTAGACGGCGAGACGCGGCCGCTCCGGCGTGCCGGCGACGGTCTTGCGCACACGCTCGTGGCGCCGCTGTCGGGCGGCCCGGGCGGTCTTGTTACCCTTCATCTACTTGCCTGCCTTGCCGGCCTTGCCGGCCTTTCTGCGTACCTTCTCGCCCAGGTAGCGGATGCCCTTGCCCTTGTACGGCTCCGGCTTCCGCACCTTGCGGATGTTCGCCGCCACCTGCCCCACCAGCTCCTTGTCGATGCCGCGCACGTGGACCTTGGTCGTGCCCTCTACCTGCACCTGGATGCCCGCCGGCGGAACGACTTCCACCGGGTGCGAGAAGCCGACGGCCAGCGTCACGTTCTCACCCGCCTGCGTGGCGCGGTAACCGACGCCCTGCAGTTCCAGCGTCTTCGTGTAACCATCGGACACGCCGGTGATCATGTTGGCGAGCAGCGACCGCGACAGCCCGTGCAGGGCGCGCGAGCGCTTCTCGTCGTCCGGCCGGGCGACCAGCACCCTGCCCTCGTCGATCGTGAACGAGATGCCGGCCGGGAACTCGCGGACGAGTTCGCCCTTCGGCCCCTTGACCTTCACGGTCGAGCCATCGATGTCCACCTGGACGGTCTTCGCGACTGGGATCGGCAACTTGCCTATTCTTGACATCGCCCTACCACACGTAACAGATGACTTCGCCGCCGATGCTGCGTCGCCATGCGTCCTGCCCGGTCATGATCCCTTGCGGCGTCGAGAGAATCGCGATGCCCAGCCCGCCGTACACGCGCGGGATCTCGCGCTTCTGCACGTAGACGCGCAGGCCCGGCTTGCTCACGCGCTGCAGCCCCGTCAACACCGGATCTTTCTTCCCGGTGTAGTTCAGCGTCACGCGCATCAGCTTCTTGTTCGCTTCGTCCGTGACCGCGTAGTCGCGGATGAACCCCTCGTTGCGGAGCACGTCCGCAATCGCGAGCTTCATTTTGGACGCCGGGATGTTGACGTACTCGTGCTTCGCCGTCACGGCGTTGCGAATGCGCGTCAACATGTCCGCTATAGGGTCCGTCATGTTCAAGGCTGTCGCCTCCTCATTCTCCCGCGCTTTCGACCGCGCCGTGCGACCGAGCTACGGAAAGGGTCACCACTTGGCCCCGTGTTACCAGCTTGACTTCTTCACACCCGGCAGCTGCCCCTTCAGGGCGTACCCTCTGAAACAGATGCGGCACAGCGCGAATCCGCGCATGTACGCCCGCGGGCGCCCGCACAACCTGCACCGGTTCTTCTTCCGCGTCGAGTACTTCGGCTCCCGGTTCGCCTTGACGATCATGGAAATCTTCGCCATGGCTACACACGCTCCTTCGAGAACGGCATGCCCATCATCTCCAGCAGCCGGCGGCCCTCTTCGTCCGTCCTCGCCGTCGTGATGATGTTGATCTGCATGCCGCGGATCCGGTCGACCTTGTCGTAGTCGATCTCCGGGAAGATCAACTGCTCCTTCACACCCAGACTGAAGTTCCCGCGCCCGTCGAACGCCTTCGTCGGCACGCCGTGAAAGTCACGGATGCGCGGCAGCGCCGCGTTCAGCAACCGGTCCAGGAACTCGTACATCCGGTCGCCGCGCAGCGTCACCGCCACGCCCACCGGCATGTTCTCGCGGATCTTGAAATTCGCGATCGCCTTCTTCGCCTTCGTCACCACCGGCTTCTGGCCGCTGATGGTGGCGATGTCCGCCGTCGCCGTCTCGACCGCGCGCGCATTTTCCTTCGCCTCGCCCAGGCCGATGTTGATCGTGATCTTATCGACCCGCGGCACCTGCATGACGTTGCCGTACTTGAACTCGCGCAGAAGCTCCGGCGCGATTTCCGCCTTGTATCGTTCCTTGAGTCTCGGTACTGCCATCAGTCGACGTCCTGGCCGCAGTTGCGGCATACGCGGTGCTTGCCATCGGCGCGGCTCTGGAAGCCGACGCGCACGGGCTTGTTGCAGCTCTTGCAGATCAGCATCACCTTGGCCAGCGGCATCGGCATCTCTTTCTCGATGATGCCGGCCTGGGCGACGCCCTGCTGTTGCTTCTTGTGCCGCTTCACCATGTTGATGCCGGTGACGAAGATCTGGTCTTCCTTCACCTTCGGGCGGTGGCCCTTCACCTTCACCAGGTCGCCGCCGCCCACCACCTGCCGCACGACCCCGGTCTTGCCGCGGTCCTTGCCGCCGAGAATCAGCACGGTGTCGTCGCGCTTGATCTTCCGCATTTGGCTACACCACCTCCGGCGCCAGGGAGACGATCTTCATGTAGTTCCGGTCGCGCAACTCGCGCGCCACGGGGCCGAAGATGCGCGTCCCCTTGGGGTTCTGCTTGTCCGTCAGTATCACCGCCGCATTCTCGTCGAAGCGGATGAACGAACCGTCCGGCCGGCCGTACATCTTCGCCACGCGCACCACGACCGCCCTGACGACCTCGCCCTTCTTGACGCCGCCTCCCGGCTGCGCCGCCTTGACGCTGGCCACGATCGTGTCGCCGACGCGCGCGTAGCGGCGGCCCGACCCGCCCAGCACGGTAATGCACATCAACTGGCGAGCCCCCGAGTTGTCCGCGACCTTGAGCCGCGTGAACTTCTGGATCACGACTCCGCCTCCTCGGACGCTTCAGCAGCGGCTTCCGGCTCTACAGCAGCTTCAACGGCCAGAGCTTCCTCCGGCTCAACAGCGGGCTCGGCCGCCGGCGCTTCCTCCGTCGCGGGAACCGCGGCAGCGGCCTCCGCTGCTGCGCGGGCGGCGGCTTCCGCGTCCGCGGCCGCGCGCGTCTCCTCCAGGATGTGCGCGCCGATCTCGCGCGGCGCGACTTCCGCCACGTCGCCCTTGACCACCACTTCCACCACGCGCCAGCGCTTCTCCCGCGAGAGCGGCCGCGTCTCCGCGATCTTCACGACGTCGCCCAGGCGGCACTCGTTCTTCTCATCGTGCGCCTTGTATCGGCGCGTGACGCGGATCGTCTTGCCGTAGAGGCGGTGCCGCTTGTGGCGGTCGATCCGCACCACGACGGTCTTGTCCATCTTGTTGCCGATGACCGTGCCGGTCTGCAGTTTCTCTTGCGAAGCCATCTGGTCTCGCTACCTTCCCGCTGTGTGCGCCGCGTAAGCGGCCGCCAGCTCGCGCTCGCGCTGGATCGTCCGGATGCGGGCGATCTGGCGTGCTACTTTCGTCCTCTCGGCGGTGTTGGTCTGCTGGCGCGTCGCGAGTTGCAGGCGGATCGTGAACAGGCGCCGGTACGCCTCGTCCAGTTCCTTCCCCAGGTCCTCGTCCGACAGGCCGCGCAGCCCGTCCGCGCGTTCCTTCTTCTTGCGCTCGGCCATCAGATCCCCTCGTGCTCCTTGACCACCATCCGCGTCTCCAGCGGCAGCTTGTGCGCGGCCAGGCGCATCGCTTCACGCGCCAGCTCTTCCTTCACACCCGCCACTTCGAACATCATCCGGCCCGGCTTCACAACGGCGACCCAGTGGTCGTGGGCGCCCTTGCCGCTTCCCATGCGCGTCTCCGCCGGCTTCGCCGTCACCGGCTTGTCCGGGAAGATACGGATCCACACCTTGCCGCCGCGCTTCAACTCGTGCGTGATCGCACGGCGCGCGGCCTCGATCTGGCGGCTGTCGACCCACGCGTGGCCGACGGCCTGCAGGCCGAACTCGCCGAAGCTGACCTCGTTGCCGCTCCCCGCCTTGCCGCGCCGGCGGCCGCGGTGCTGCTTTCGATACTTGACGCGCTTTGGTTGCAGCATCTCTCGTTACTCGCTCGCCGGCACAGCAGCCGCGATCTCAGCCGCCGCCGGCAGGCTGCGGCCCTGCGCCGCCGCCTTCTGCTCTTCATTCATGCCCGAGAAGTCGTTCTCGGCCCGCGCCCGCTTTGGCTCCGGCAGAATCTCACCCTTGAAGATCCACACCTTCACGCCGATGCGCCCGAACGTCGTGTGCGCCTCCGCGATGCCGAAGTCGATGTCCGCTCGCAGCGTGTGCAGCGGGATGCGCCCCTGCTTCTCCGACTCGCGCCGCGACATCTCGGCGCCGCCCAGGCGGCCCGCCACCGCGACCTTGATCCCCTTGGCGCCGCGCTGCATGGTGCGCTGCACCGTCTGCTTGATCGCGCGGCGGAACGCCACGCGCCGCTGCAGCTGCTCCGCGATGCTGCGCGCCACGAGGTACGCATCGAGCTCAGGCTGGCGGATCTCGTTGATGTTGACCCGCACGCGCCGGCCCGTCGTCTTCTCCAGCTCCTGGCGCAGCAGGTCCACGTTTGCCCCGCTGCGGCCGATGACGATACCCGGCTTTGCCGTGTGGATCGTCACCGTCATCTGGTTCGCGTTGCGCTCGATCTCAACCTTCGAGACGCCCGCATCGACCTTGTCGCCCATGATCCGCTTGCGGATCGCGATGTCGCCATGCAGCTGCTCTTTGTAGTTCTTGTCGGCGTACCACTTGCTCTGCCAGTCATAAATGACGCCGACGCGGAACCCGGTGGGATGTACTTTGTGACCCAACCTAACCCTCCTCCACAACCACCGTCACGTGGCTCGTGCGGTGGAGGATCTGCCCCATGCGCCCGCGGGCCTTGGGACGATATCGCTTCAATGTGCGGGACTCGCCCGCGAACGCGCGCTTGATGCGCAGTTCGGCCGTGTCCAGCGCGTAGTTGTTCTCCGCGTTCGCCGCGGCCGACTTCACGACCTTCTCCACCAGCCGCGCGTGCGGCGTGGGCAGAAAGCGCAGCATCGTCATCGCTTCCTCGACGCGCTTGCCGGGAAGCTGGTCCAGCACGAGCCGCATCTTGCGGGCCGACACCGGCAGGTACTTGGCCGTTGCGGTGACTTCCATCGCTTATCCCTTGCCGCCGCCGGGGCCGCCGCCCTGACGCGATGCCTTCTCCGACTTCGTCGTGTGGCCGCGGAAGTGCCGCGTCAACGCGAACTCCCCCAGCTTGTGCCCTACCATGTTCTCCGACACGAAGATCGGCACGTGACGCCGGCCGTCGTGCACCGCGATCGTCATCCCCACCATGTCCGGCAGAATGGTTGATGCACGCGACCAGGTCTTGATAACCGTGCGCGCCTGCGTGCGCTTCACGGCCTCGACCTTCTTCATGAGCTTGGGGTCGATGAACGGCCCCTTCTTGAGTGAACGTGACATGGCTTACGCCTTCCTTCGCCGCACGATGAGCTTGTCCGATGGCTTGCGGCCGCGCGTGCGCTTGCCCAGCGTCGGCTTGCCCCACGGCGACTTCGGACTCGGCATGCCGATCGGCGCCTTGCCCTCGCCGCCGCCGTGCGGGTGATCGACAGGGTTCATCGCCACGCCACGCACCTGCGGACGGCGCCGGCGGTGACGGATACGGCCCGCCTTGCCCAGCTTGATCAGGCTGTTCTCGACGTTGCCGACCTGGCCGACCGTCGCCTGGCACTTCGAAAGCACCCGCCGCATCTCGCCCGAAGGCAAGCGCAGCAGCGAGTACTCGCCTTCCTTCGCCATCAGCTGTGCCGATGCGCCCGCGCTGCGCACGATCTGCGCGCCCCGGCCCGGCGTCAGCTCGATGTTGTGGATCACCGTGCCGTTGGGCATCTGCTGCAGCTGCAGCGTGTTGCCCGGCTTCACTTCCGCCTCCGGCCCCGACTGGATCATGTCGCCGACCTTCATGCCAACCGGCGCGATGATGTAGCGCTTTTCGCCGTCGCGGTAGAAGATCAGCGCGATCCGCGCCGAACGCCCGGGGTCGTACTCAATCGCCGCCACCCGTCCCGGCACACCGATTTTGTCGCGCTTGAAGTCGACGATGCGGATGCGGCGCTTGTTGCCGCCGCCGCGGTGCCGCACCGTGATCTTCCCCTGCGAGTTGCGGCCCGCCATCTTCTTGCGCGTGACCAGCAGCGACTTCTCCGGCTTCTTCTTCGTGATCTCCTCGAAGGTGAAGCCGGACATGCCGCGACGGCCTGGCGATGTTGGTTTGAACTGCTTGACTGCCATCTCTACACGCCCTCGAAGAGTTCGATCTTCTCGCCCGGCGCCAGCGTGACGATCGCCTTCTTCCAGTCAGGCTGCTTCGTCTCCGCGCGCCCGTAGCGACGCATCTTCCCCTTCATCATGCAGGTATTCACCGCGCCCACCTTCACGCTGAACGCGATCTCGACCGCTTCCTTGATCTGCATCTTGTTGGCGCGCTTGTCCACCTCGAAGGTGTACTTGTGCGCGGCCGCTTCGTTGCGCGGGCTCGCCGCGATCTGCGCCTTCTCCGTGATCAGCGGGCGCCGGATGATGCCGTAGGCGTGCAATTGCTTGGGCATGGGCTACGCCTCCGCCTTCACGGCGCGCTTCTTCTTCGCGCGCTCGCCGCCCCACAGCGCCTCGGCGCCGCGGACCGCCTCCACCGTCATCAGGAGCCCCTGGCTCCCCAGCATGTCGCCGACGTTCAGGTACGCCGCCGGCAGCGTGTTCACCTTCGGCAGGTTTCGCGCGCTCGCCTTCGCGTTGTCGTCCGGCGCGCCCGTCACCACCAGCACCGAGCGCTCGAACCCCAGCGCCGCCAGTACGTTTTTCATCGCCTTCGTGCTCGGCTTGTCTACCGCCAGGCTGTTCACGACGCGCAGCGAGCCATCGGCCGCCTTCGCCGAAAGCACCGAGCGGATCGCCAGCCGGCGCATCTTCTTCGGGAAGTCTTTTTCGTAGTCCCGCGGCCGTGGCCCGAAGACGATGCCGCCGTGGCGGTGCTGCGGCGCGCCGATGGAGCCCTGGCGCGAGCGGCCCGTGCCCTTCTGGGCGCGAATCTTCTTCGTCGAGTACGACACCTCGCCACGCGTCTTCGTCGTCGCCGTGCCGGCGCGCTTGTTCGCCTGCGCCGTCACCAGCGCCTGGTGCACCACCGGCTTGTTCGGCTCGATGCCGAACACCGCGTCGTCGACGTCGATCGTCTCGATTTCCTTGCCTGTCGCGTCGTGGACCGTCAGTTTCATGCTCTTACTTCTTGCTCTGCTTCTTCGCGCGCCGCACGCGGACCGTGCCGTTCGTCGCGCCGGGCACCGCGCCCTCGATGAGCAGCAGCCCCTTCGCCTCATCCTTCGCGATCAGGCGCAGGTTCTTCGACGTCACCTGCACCGCCCCCATGTGGCCCGCCATCTTCTGACCTTTGTACACGCGCCCCGGCGTCGTGCCGGCGCCGATGGAGCCGGGCGCGCGGTGGCGGTCCGACTGCCCGTGCGTCTTGGGGCCGCCGTGGAAGTTGTGCCGCCGCACGCCGCCGGCGAATCCGCGCCCGCGCGACGCGCCGGTCACATCGACCAGGTCGCCCGCGCTGAACAGCTCGATGCCGACTTTGTCGCCCACGCTGTACTCGCCGTCGCCCGCGCCCTTGAACTCGCGGAGCAGACGGAAGTCGCCCAGCTTCTTCAGGTGGCCGCGCATCGGCTTGTTGCTGCGCTTCTTATCGCCATAGGCGACCTGCACCGCCGTATAGCCGTCCTTCGACGCCGTCTTCACCTGGGTGACGACGACCGGCCCGGCCTCCACGACGGTGACCGCGTGGATCTGGCCGTTCTCGTCAAAGATCTGGGTCATCCCCAGTTTGCGTCCGAGCAGTCCTTCGAGTGGCATCGCCCGTCCTCTACAGCTTGATCTCGATGTCGACGCCAGACGGAAGCTGGAGCCGCATCAGCGTGTCGACCGTCTTCGATGTCGGCTCCAGGATGTCGATGAGCCGCTTGTGCGTGCGCATCTCGAACTGCTCCTGCGAGTCCTTGTCGATGAACGGCGACCGGATCACACAATACTTCTTGATCTCGGTCGGCAGCGGGATCGGACCGGCAACCGCGGCGCCTGTCCGCTCGGCGGCCTCCACGATCTGCTCCGCCGACTGGTCGAGTATGCGGTGATCGTACGCCTTGAGCCTAATCCGGATCTTCTGCCTGGCCATGATTCTGCCTTCTCTCGCGCGGCGCTACACGCCCGCGCGTACGACTTTCTTCGACCGTGTGCCGAGGATCTTCTCCGCAACGCCGCGAGGCACTTCCTCGTAGCTGGCGAATTCCATGCTGTAGCTGGCGCGCCCCTGCGTAAGCGAGCGCAGATCGGTAGCATACCCGAACGTTTCCGCAAGCGGCACCAGCGCGCGGATGACCTTCAGGTTGCCCCGTTCTTCCTGCTCAGTGATCTGGCCGCGCCGCTTCATGATGTCGCCCAGCGCTTCGCCGAAGAACTCCTCCGGCGTGCTGATCTCAACGCGCATCACCGGCTCCAGCAGCACCGGCGACGCCTTGTCCATCGCCGCCTGGAAGGCCATAGAGCCCGCCGTCTTGAACGCCATTTCCGACGAATCGACGTCGTGGTAGTCGCCGCCCAGCAGCGTGCAGCGCACGTTGATCACGGGGTAGCCCGCAAGCACGCCGCTCTCGAGCGCGCTCCGCACGCCCGCCTCGATCGGTCCGATGAACTCCTTGGGCACCTCGCCGCCGACGATCTTGTCGACGAACTCGAAGCCGGCGCCCTGCTCCAGCGGCTCCACCGACACGCGCGCGACGCCGTACTGGCCGCGGCCGCCGGTCTGCCGCACGAAGCGGCCCTCCGCTTTCGCGGACGCCTTGATGGTTTCCTTGTACGCCACTTCCGGCCGGCCGACGTTCGACTCGACGCGGAACTCGCGCTTCATCCGATCGACGATCACGTCGAGATGCAACTCGCCCATACCGGAGATGATGGTCTGGCCCGTCTCCTGGTCGTACCGCATCCGGAAGCTCGGGTCTTCCTCTGCGAGCTTCGCGAGCGCCTCGCCCATCCGGTCCTGGTCGTCCTTCGTCTTCGGCTCGACGGCGATGTGGATCACCGGGTCCGGGAAGGTGATGGATTCGAGCATCACGGGGTGAGCGGCGTCACACAGCGTGTCGCCCGTCGTCGTCAGCTTCAGCCCCATCGCGGCGATGCCGCCGGCGGCTACTTCGGGCACGTCCTCGCGGTGGTTCGCGTGCATCTGCATGATACGGCTGACGCGCTCGGTCTTCTGCCGCGTCGCGTTGTAGACGCTCGACCCGGCGGTCAGCTTGCCCGAGTACACCCGGAAGTACGCCAGCCGCCCCATGTGCGGGTCGGTGACGATCTTGAACGCCAGCGCCGCGAACGGCTCCTCGTCGGTCGGCCGCCGCGCCACCTCTACGCCCGTCTTCGGGTCGACGGCGACCACCGGCGGCACGTCCTCGGGCGAAGGCAGGAACTCGATCACGGCGTCCAGCAGCAACTGCACGCCCTTGTTCTTCAGCGCGCTCCCGCACAGCACCGGCGTCGTCGTCGGGTGAGCGGGATTGATCGGCGTATCGAGCGTGACCCGGCGCAGCGCCGCGTGGATCTCGTGCACGGTCAGCTTGTGCCCCTCGACGAAGCTGATCATCGTCTGCTCGTCGACCTCGCCGATGGCCTCGATCATCTTGTTGTGCCATTCCTCGGCCTGGCCGCGGTACTTCTCGGGAATCGGCGCCTCGATCGGTGCGTCGTCGCGGCTGCCGGTGAACGTCCACGCCTTCATCTCGATCAGGTCGATGACGCCCTCGAAGTCGGCCTCCGCGCCCATCGGGATCTGCACGGGGATCGGCTTCGCGCCCAGGCGCTCGGCGATCATGTCGACCGTGCGCCAGAAGTCCGCGCCCATCCGGTCCATCTTGTTGATGAAGCAGATCCGCGGCACCTTGTACTTGTCCGCCTGCCGCCACACCGTCTCCGACTGCGGCTCCACGCCGGCCACCGCATCGAACACGACGACGCCGCCGTCGAGCACGCGCAGGCTGCGCTCCACCTCGACGGTGAAGTCGACGTGACCGGGCGTGTCGATGATGTTGACCTGGTGGTCTTTCCACTCGGCCGTCGTCGCCGCCGCGGTGATCGTGATGCCGCGCTCGCGCTCTTGCTCCATCCAGTCCATGACCGCCGTGCCCTCGTGGACCTCGCCGATCTTGTACGTCCGACCGGTGTAATAGAGGATGCGCTCCGTCACCGTCGTCTTGCCTGCATCGATGTGAGCGATGATGCCGATGTTCCGGATCCGCTCAATCGGGATAAGTCTCGCCATGGTGTCCCGTTATCGCCCTTTGGTTATCCGTCGCCCCGGCGGTTCCCAGGCCACTCGCCCGGATCCCGCTGGCAAGATTCGCCGCCGGAGACTGCGTCGCCGGCGGCGTTATCCGCATCAAGCGGACCGTACTTCTTCGCTACCACCGATAGTGGACGAAGGCCCGGTTGGCCTCGGCCATGCGGTGGGTGTCGTCCTTGCGCTTGATCGTGGCGCCCTGTCCGGTCGCCGCGTCCATAAGCTCGCCCGCCAGGCGCTCCGCCATCGAGCGGCCGCCGCGCGCGCGCGCCGAGCGCAGCAGCCAGCGGATCGCCAGCGCCATGCGCCGCTCCGCGCGGATGTCGACCGGCACCTGGTAGGTCGCACCGCCGACGCGCCGCGGCTTCACCTCGATGGTCGGGGTCGCGTTGCGGATCGCCATCTCGAACGTGTCGATCGGGCTCTTGCGCGTCTGCGTTTCGACCTTGTCGAGCGCCGCGTACATGATGCGCTCGGCCGTGCTCTTCTTGCCGCGCTGCATCAGCTTGTTGACGAACATCGTCACCGTCCGGTTGCTGTAGCGACCGTCGGGCAGGATTTCGCGCTTTACGATCTTTGCTCGTCTCGGCATCGGTCTTCTCCGCCTACGTCTTGCGCGTTCCGTACTTGCTGCGGCCGCGCTTGCGGTTCGCCACGCCCTGCGCGTCGAGCGCGCCCCTGATGATGTGGTAGCGGACGCCCGGCAGGTCCTTCACGCGGCCGCCGCGGATCAGCACCACCGAGTGCTCCTGCAGCGAGTGTCCCTCGCCCGGGATGTACGCCGTTACTTCGATGCCGTTCGTCAGCCGCACGCGCGCGATCTTGCGCAGCGCCGAGTTCGGCTTCTTCGGCGTCATGGTGCGGACCTGCGTGCAGACGCCGCGCTTCTGCGGCGAGCCCTTGCCGCGCACCGTGCGGTTCTTGAGCGAGTTGTAGGTGAAGCGAAGGGCGGGCGCCTTCGTCTTCCTGGTCGCCTTCTTGCGGCCCTTGCGCACGAGCTGGCTAATCGTCGGCACTACGCACCCTGCGATTCTACTAGTCGCCTGCCGGTCGGTCTCAGAATGCCCGTCTTCAGGGCACACGAAAGGCCGGTAGCCTTATTGCTGAGCCAGTCCGGCGTATCCACCGCTCCCCGCGCCGGGGCCGATGAGCACTCATGCCGGCCGTTGTCACTTTGGGGTCTTCCGACCTGTATGTGAGTCTGGCGTCACAGTGTGACCGGCGGTGCGCCAGCCACAGTGCCAAATACTATCAACGCCTGCCCTTTACTGTCAAGGAATCCGCGCTTCGACGCAAAGCTGACGCAATCCTGTCGTTGACGGGATCGGGACTCCGCCCTGATACTCGAGACGATGCGCTTCAGCGAGTCGATCGTCATCAAGGCTCTGCCCGAAGCCGCGTTCGCCTACCTCGCGGATCCGGCTTCCGCGCCCGTCATCGATCCGGCCGTGCTGTCCTACGAGCCCGACTCCCTCCCGATGCGAGCGGGCACAACCAACACCATCCGCGTGCGGATGTACGGCTTCACCGCCACGATGGTGAGCCGCACGATCGAATGGGACGAGGGACGCCGCATGGTGCTGGAGTCGGTGCGACCGGCGCGCCCTGTCCGCGGCATCGCCACGCACGTCTTCGAGCCTCATCCCGAAGGCACGCGTTACACCTGGTCGATGGAGATCACGCCAACCGGCTTCGGCGGCCGCGTCTTCGGCCGGCTCATGACCATTGTCATGCGTCGGAACGCCCGAAAGCAGCAGACCCGCTTCAAGCGTGTCATGGAGACCGGCAGCCCTATCTAGCCAGTGACCTCCAACCTTTAACCTCCAGCCATCCCCGCCGCTTGACAACTCCGCTCCGCTCCCCCTATCCTGCACCCAATAGAACAGGCGTTTGAAACAAACGATTGCCGGATTATGATCAGCCGGCACCCACGCGGAAGGAGACGGCAACATGAAGGGACTGTCTGCCAAGCAGCAGAGCATCCTCACGTTCATGCGGCAGTTCATCGATGAGCATGACTACCCGCCGAGCATCCGCGACATCCAGGTCGGCTGCGACATCAGCTCGACCTCGGTCGTCGACTACAACCTGAAAGCGCTCGAGCGCCTCGGCCACATCCGCCGCGACCGCGAGGTCTCCCGCGCCATCGAGCTGCTCGACCGCGGCGGCGGCCGCCGCTCCCGCACCATCTCCGTGCCGCTCATCGGCACCATCGCCGCCGGCCAGCCCATCCCCGTGCCCTCGCCCGACAACATCGACTACGACCAGGTCTTCGAAGCGACCGAGGACATGACCCGCGGCCGCGAGCACGTCTTCGCCCTCAAGGTGCGTGGCACCTCGATGATCGACGCGCTCGTCAACGATGGCGACATCGTCATCCTGGAGCAGGCGAGTTCGTGCGACGACGGGGACATGGTGGCGGCATGGCTCAAGAAAGAGAACGAGGCCACGCTCAAGAAGTTCTACCGCGAGGGCGACCGCATCCGCCTGCAGCCGGCGAACAGCACCATGAAGCCGATCTTCACCTCCCCGGACAACGTCGAGATCCAGGGCAAGGTGCTCGCCACCATCGGCCGCCGCGACTAGCGCGCCGCAGCAGCATCACCGCGCGAGGGCAGCGGCGGTCGTTTCGACGACCGCCGCTTTCGTTCACTTCGAATTACCGTTCGTCCGAGGAGACCGTGCAACTCCAGTGAGAAGCGCACGCTTCCGGACTCCCCTTCCCGAATCGGGAAGGGGCCGGGGGTTAGCTCGCTTTCGCTTCGAACGGCTCAGCGCGCGTACGACGGCCGCGCCGATGCAGCGCCGGGCGTTCCCGCGCACAGCTCGTGTACCAGCAGTTGCAGCGACGACTCATCGTCCTGCAGGCCGCGTTTGACGCTGAGGTCGGCATCGAGGATGCGCTGGTACGCGCGCCGCAGCCGCGGCCAGGTGTAGCGGTCGGCCAGAGCGCTCACGGCCCCTACCTTGAAACCGGGCACGCCGGATGCGCGCTGCAGCTCCTCCCGCGGCGCCTTCTGCTCGCGCAGGTCCTTGACCAGCGCAAGCTGCCGGAACTGCCGCGCGATCATGATCAGCAGCACCTGCGGCGGCTCGCCGTCGGCCAGCAGCCGCTGCATCGATGCGATCGCCTTGCGCTCGCTGCCCGCGACTACGGCGTCCGTCAGGTCCCACATCTTCGTTTCCTGCGCCGCCGTCACCAGTTGCGCCATCGTCGCCTCACTGATCGTCTCGCCATTCGCGAAGGCGGCCAGTTTCTCAAGCTCGCGGTCCAGCGTCCACCGGTCGCCGCCGACAAGCTCCGCCATCCGCTCCGCGACGCCCATCGCCAGCTTGAGCTTCTTCTCCTTCGCGACGTCCTTGATCCAGCCGGCGACCTCGCCCTTCTGCAGCGGCGAGCAGTCCAGCGTGCGCGCGATCGGCGCGAAGATCGTGAACGCGGGGTTCGATTGCTTGAGGTCGCCTTCGATGAATAGCAGCGTCGTGGTCTCGGGCATGGTGGCCGCATCGCCCAGCTGCGCCGCTGCCTTGCGCCACGGCTCGAGCGGGTCGTCGGCATCGGCCTTCTTCGACCGCCGCCCCTTCTTCGCCTCGCCGAGCGCGCGCAGCAGCCCTTCGACGATCACCAGGCGGTGCTCCGCCAGGAACGGCACCGATGTCGCGTGCGCCAGCAGTTCGGCCGGCGTCAGTTCGCGTCCGTCCAGCACCGTGGTGTTGCTGGACAGCATGTCGTCCGATGCCGCCAGCGTCAGCCGGATCGTTTCGGCTGCCTTGTGCACCTGGTAGTCGTCCTTGCCGTGGATGAGGTGGATCACGCGCCCATTGTACGGCAGCCGCCGCGTACGGGGACGTGGTGCGGCGCAATGAGAAGCCGGATCAGCGGAGACGCTCGAGCCCCGCAAGCTCGCAGATGCGCTCGGAGGACACGATGAAGCTCGTGCCGGTGATGCGCGCTCGTGCGCTCCGTCCGTCGCCGAGGCGCAGCAGCACTTCGCGGATGCCGCCGGTGAAGTACATCGAGGCGACCAGGCCGGGGCGGTCGAGCTGCGTGAGTGTGCCTCTCCAGTCCGCGCCGCCGCCTTCGATGCGCGCCATGCCGCTCACGACGAACTTGCCATCCACCGTCGAGATCGTGGCCGCGTGCGACTCGGGTGCCGCGGTCTCGCGCACCACCGGCGCGCGGGGCAGGCTCAGGTCCAGGGCGTCGATGGCGCCGGCGTCGAGCGCGGGGATCATCGCGTTGCGTTCCTTATTCGACCGGTGAGCTGTGACACATTCCCACTCTATGTGAATATCGGTTGCACGGACGTGAACACCAGTTAAGAGCAGATGAACGCGGCGTTAAATCAGGGCTCCACCGACCCCCCTGGGGGTGATTCCCCTAAAGCGCCGGCGGGCGCGGGACCAGCGGCAGCGTCCGGCACTCCCCGCCAGCGCCTTGGCCGCCGCGGGTCCCCCGCCCGCCGGCATTCAGCACAATGGTTGCTACATCGCCAACTGTAACTGCCCCGCCGAGGGCAGCACGCGCGGCCGCGGCAGCAGGTCGTACTTCGTCCGCAGCCCGTCCAGCAGCCGATGCACCTCCTGTGTGTACGTGCGCGGCGCGTACGGCCCCCGGTAGTACTTCGCGTAGCGCTCCGAAAGGTGAGGGTACGCCTCCCGCAGGAACGGCATGAACCACTCCTTCGTGCCAGGCTTCAGGTGCAGCACGTTGTCGTGAACGAACGAGGCCCCGTGCTCGCGCGCCGCGTCGACGACGCGCTCCAACGCCGCCGGGTCGTCGGTCAGGCCCGGCAGGATCGGCGCCAGCAGCACGCCGCAGCGGACGCCGCGCTCGGACAGCAGCCGCATCGCCTCCAGCCGCTTCGACGGCTTGGCCGTGCCCGGCTCGATGCGCTGCCACACGTCTTCGTCGAGCGTGGAGATGCTGAAGTTCACCGTCAGTTCAGCTTCGCGCGAGAGATCCTCCAGCACGTCGGCGTCCCGGACGATCCCCGGCGACTTCGTGACGATGCTGGCCGGGTTCGCGAAATCCCGCAGCACCTTCAGGATGCGATGCGTCAGCGAGTACCTCAGTTCGGCCGCCTGGTACGGGTCGCACGCCGTGCCGATGGCGATCATCTCGCGCCCCCACCCCGGCCGGCCCAGGTCCCGCCGCAGCATCTCCGGTGCATTCACTTTCACCACGATGCGCGTCTCGAAGTCCCGCCCGGCATCGTAGCCCAGGTGTTCGTGCATCCCGCGCGCGTAGCAGTAGGTGCAGGCGTGCTGGCAGCCTCGATACGGGTTCAGCGTCCAGCGAAACGGCATGTTCGGCGCCGAGACGCGGTTGATGGCGCTCTTGCACTCGATCTCCTCGAAGATGATGTCCGGCATCGCGCCCTCCTGTTCCGTACGTTTGTTCTAAACGGTGGATCGTCACTGTAGTCTTAGAACATATGTTTGTCAAGCCGCCGGGGGCTATTCCCTCGCCGGCCCGATGCCCTACCATCGGCTCCGGACACATCCTTGAAGGAGGCGGCAGATGGACTTCGAGACGATCCTGTACGAGAAGGACGGCGGCAAGGCCCGCATCACCCTCAACCGGCCCGAAAAGCTGAACGCGCTCTCGATGAAGCTCCAGCGCGAACTCAACACCGCGCTCTGGGAGGCGGACAACGACAGCAGTGTCCACGTCACGATCATCAGCGGAAACGGCCGCGCGTTCTCCGCCGGCTACGACCTGACGCCGATGCAGTCGCCGCCGAAGCGCCCGGACGCCGACGAGACCTACACCAACGTCTACCGCGGCATGGCGACGATGGACGACGACATCTGGCAGCTTGAGCGCCAGCAGCGCGAGCGCATGGCGATCTGGGACGTGCACAAGCCCGTCATCGCGCAGGTCCACGGCTACTGCCTCGCCGGCGGCACCGACCTCGCGCTCCTCTCCGACATCGTCGTCGCCGCCGACGACGCCGTCATCGGCTTCCCGCCCGTGCGCGCCATGGGCTCGCCGGTCGCCCACATGTGGACCTACCTCGTCGGCCCTCAGTGGGCGAAGTACTTCCTCCTCACCGGCGACAGCATCACCGGCAAGCAGGCCGCGGAGATCGGCCTCGTCTGGAAGTCCGTCCCCTCCGACGCCCTGGCCGAGGAGGTCGATGCGCTCGCGTCGAAGATGGAGAAGATCGACGTCGAGCTGCTGACCCCGAACAAGCGCATCGTCAACGTCGCGCTCGAGCTGATGGGCGCGCGAACCATCCAGCGCATGGCCGCCGAGAACGATGGCCGCGCCCACCAGGCGCCCGCCGTGCGCGAGTTCGCCCGCCTGGCGATGACTCAGGGCCTGAAAGCCGCCCTCGAGTGGCGCGACGGCAAGTTCGGCGACAGCCGCGCCAGCGACGACTACCAGCGCCGCCGCGCGGAACAAGAATCCCGCCTGCGCCAGGACAGGGAGTAGCGGGTCAGCAGTTCCTCATGGCGCGACGGTCACGAGTTTGGTCGGCACTTTTTCGATGTTTCGAGCGGCGGTACGGCCGTCGCGTCACGTTCCATCGAACCCGGCGATTTGGCACGCGGTCTCGTCCATGCGGAGCGTACGGGGCGCCTGGAGCGAACTCCAACGCGGCGACGTCACTGGATGCCAGCCTACGGCCTCAACTCCCCCCGCAGCACGCTCATCACCAGCACGTCGTGATACGCGCCGCCGCGATACAGCGCCTGCCGCCGGCGCCCCTCCTCCACGAAGCCGCACTTCCGGTACGCCGCGATGGCGCGCTCGTTGAACGCGAACACGTCGAGTTCCACCCGGTTCAGGTTCATCTCGTCGAACGCGAACCGCAGCAGCGTCCGCAGCGCGTCGCTGCCGTACCCCTTCGACCAGCACGACTTCTCGCCGATCATGATGCCGAGCTTCGCCTTCCGGTCCTCGGGCACGACGGCGAACAGGTTCGTGTTGCCGATGTGCTCGCCGTCCTTCGTCTCGATCGCGAAGAACGGCCGGTCGTACGACAGCGGCTTGGCGGTGACGTCGCGCATCCACGCCTCCTCCGCCGCCATCGACAGTTCGTAGCGCATCGACAGGTACTGTGTGACCTCGCGGTCGTTGATCCAGCGTGCGTTGCGCTCCAGGTCGCCCATCTCGGGCGCGCGCAGGTTCACCAGCTTGCCTTCGATCATTGCCGCGCCTCCCATTCCTCTCGCAGGATGCCCATCACCATCACGTCGACGTACTCGCCGCGGACGTATCGCGACTGCCGCATCCGCGCTTCCTCGGCAAAGCCGCACTTCCGATAGCACGCGCGCGCCCGCTCGTTACGCTCATGCACCGTCAGCTCAATCCGGTGCAGGTTCATCTCCTCGAACCCGAAGCGAACGAACGTCAACATCGCGTCGGTGCCGTAGCCCCTGGACCAGTACGCCGTTTCGCCGATCGTGATCCCGAGCCGCGCGCGGCGGTCCTCCGGCGACACCTCGTTGAAGTTGATGCCGCCGATGTGCACGCCGTCCTTCGTCTCGATCGCGAAGCGGACGTCGGCGTACGAGGCCGGCGTCGAGACCTGGCTCTTGATCCACGCCTCCTCCGCCGCCAGCGAGATCGGATAGCGCATCTCCAGGAAGCGCGTGACCTCTCCGTCGTTGATCCACCGGTACATCCGGTCGAGATCGCCGGTCTCACGCGCTCGCAGGTTCACGAGTTTGCCTTCGATCATTGCTGTGCCTCCCTCCGCGTCGACGCATCTCGCGGCAAACAAGAAAGCCCACCGATTGGTGGGCCTGCCGTCGCTCCGATGTGCTTCGCTGACTTACATCTGACTTGCGACGGCAGGCACCGTTCCTCCGGCGATGGCACACGACGGGACGCGGCCCATCTGGGTCGCATCATTCGTCGCCACGCTCGCCGTAAGAAGATGCCGTCGCATCGCGCGATCTCCGTTCGTCACCGAGTTTGCGCAGTATACACGTCGCCCGGCCGCCCCCCGCAAGCCAGCCCACGGTTCCTCGCGCAGTGTCGAACCGACGCCGAAGGTCGATCCGATGAGACATCCGCGCTAGACTATGTCGTTGAGGGATGACTCTATGGTCCAGTCACGGAAGCCACGCGCACAACGCCCCCACACCGGCCTTGCCGCGACGTGTGGCGCGCGCACGAAGCCGATCGAGCAACTGATGAAGGAACAGGGCATCGCCGATGAGCCGCCCGACTACATCAAGCTCTTCTCGGCGGTGTGGCCGGTCAAGAAGGGCGCAGCCGAGTTCCGTCGGTTCATCCGTTCGATCCGCCGTCCGTCGCGGGACTGAACCGCGTGCCCCAACTCATCGTCGCCGACACGGGCGTGATCTCCCGCCCCAACCCGCCGCTACATGAGCAACGCTGATCCATGACCGCACCCCTGCACGGCATCCGCATCCTTGACCTCACGTCCGGCGTCGGCGGGCCGTGGTGCACCAAGCTGCTCGCCGATTACGGCGCCGATGTGATCAAGGTCGAGCGTCCCGGCGTCGGCGACGAGTCGCGCGGCCACGGCCGCTTCCCCGGCGGCGTGCCGCATCGAGAGAAGAGCGCGCTATTCCTCTGGCTCAACACCAGCAAGCGCGGCATCACGCTCGACATCGAGACCGCCACCGGCCGCGCGCTGATGCTGCGCCTGGCCGCGACCTGCGACGCCGTCGTGCACGACTCCCGCCCGTCCGAGGTCGCGCGCCTCGGCCTGTCGCACGATGTCTTCGCCGCGCGCAACCCACGCATCGTCACCACATCGATCACCGCGTTCGGGCAGAGCGGCCCGTACGCGGACTGGCGCGCCACCAACATCACGTCGTACGCCGCGGGCGGTCAGCACTACCTCACCGGCGACGCCGACCGCGAGCCGCTGCAGAACGGCGGTTACCAGGCGGAGTACCAGGCCGGCACGTGGTCGTTTGGCGCCACGCTCGCGGCGATCTGGAACGCGCGCGAGACGGGCGCGGGCCAGCAGGCCGAGGTCGCCGGCATGGAGGTGCAGGCAGCCATCCTCGAGATCTACCTGCCCGACTTCGCCTACCGGAAGTCCGAAGTGCTCACGACGCGCCGTGGCAACTTCTCGTCCGCCGTCGTCGGCATCTACCCCGCGATCGATGGCCACGTCGGCGTCCACGCCATGCCCAAGAACTGGCCGCAGCTCATCGATGCGCTCGACGCGCAGTGGATGGCGGCCGACGAGCGCTTCGTCGACAACCGCGCCCGCCTCCGCAACGACGACGATCTCTCGGCGCAGTTGTACATCTGGTCGGCCGGTCTGACGAAGCAGCAGGCCTACGAGCGCGCCGGCCGCTTCCGCGCCCCGATCATGCCAGTCAACACCGTCGCCGACCTGCTCGAATCCGAGCACCTGCAAACCCGCGACTTCTTCCGCGAGATCGAGCATCCCGTCGCCGGCACCATGCGCTACCCGCACCCACCCGCGCGCATGCCTTCCACGCCGCCCGAGCCACGCCCGGCGCCGCTCCTCGGCCAGCACAACGCCGAGGTTTACGGCGAACTGCTGGACCTCGCGCCGCGCGATCTCGCGCTGCTGTCATCGGCGGGCGGGATATGAGCGAGCCGCTGTCCGGCCTCCGTCCCCCCGTCTCCCGCCTCCCCCTCGAAGGCATCCGCATCCTCGACCTGACGATGGTGTGGGCCGGGCCGTCGGGCACGCGCCTGCTCGCCGACATGGGCGCCGAGGTTATCAAGATCGAGTCCGCGCGCTCGTGGGACATGCTCCGCTCGCTCCACTTCCTCGGCGGCAAGACCGAGCGATGGTGGAACAAGGCGGCTTACTTCAACCACAACAACCGCAACAAGTACGCTTGCACGCTCGACCTGCAGACCGAGCGCGGACGCGAACTCGCGCTGCGCCTCGTCGCCATGTCCGACATGGTGTTCGAGAACTACCGTGCCGACGTCATCGGCAAGCTGCGCATGGACTACGACGAACTGCGCGCCGCGAACCCCGGCATCATCCTCGTGTCGATGCCGAGCCACGGGAAGAGCGGGCCGGAGTCGCACCACGTCGCCTACGGCACGAACGTCGAGCAGCTTTCCGGGCTTGCTTCGATCACCGGCTACCCCGGCATGGGCCCGCACAAATCGCCCATCGCCTACGGCGACCCGAACGCCGGCGCTATCGCCGCGGCGGCCGCGCTCGCCGCGCTGCTCCATCGCGCGCAGACCGGCGAGGGGCAGCACGTCGAGGTCGCGCAGTGGGAGGCGATGATCGGCAACATCGGCGAGTACATCCTCGGCTACCAGTTCGATGGCGCCCTCGGCGAGAGCCTCGGCAACCGCCACATCTCCCGCGTGCAGGGCGTCTACGAATGCGCGACGCCCGACGAGTGGGTGGCGGTCTCCGCCGGCTCCGACGCCGAATTCGCCGCGCTCTGCGGCGTTATCGGACGCCCGGACCTGCCCGGCGACCCACGCTTCGCCGACGTCGTCTCGCGCCACCACCACCAGGACGCGCTCGACGAGATCATCGGCGCCTGGGCGCGCACCCGCTCGCAAGACGACGCCGCCCGCGCGATGCAGGCGGCCGGCGTGTCGGCCGCGCCGGTGCTGAAGATCCCGCGGCTCATGCAGGACGAGCATCTGCGGGCGCGCGGCTTCTGGGAGAGCGTCACCCACGCCGACGCCGGCACGTGGGACATGGAGGGACCGGTGTGGCGCATGTCGCGCACGCCCGCGCACGTCCGCATCCCGCCGCCGATGTACGGCGAGCACAACACCTGGGTCCTGCACGACCTCCTCGGACTCACCGACGCCGACATCGCCGCCCTCGAAGAGCAGGGCGTCACCTCCCGCGAGCCGAATCAAGGTGTGCACGCGTAGCCGGATTCATCTGCCCTTCTGTGCAATCTGTGAAATCTGTGGTTCCCCGTCGCCCCAGCACGACGCTCGAAGCAGCGCGAGAGGCGGCCGCAATTTGCGACCGCCTCCCACGCATGAACTCCCGGTTGAGAGCCCTCAGTCCCCTTCCACCACCACCGCTTGCGGAGGCTCGCCATCACCGAACAGCTCCGCGCGCGCGAACCACACGCACGCCGACAGCGCCGCGAGCATCGCCGTCACTACGCTGGCCGAGGCCACGCAGTAGACGCAGATCGCGTCCAGCACACCGACCTCGATCCAGGTCAGGTACATCGAGAAGCCAAACCCCGCCAGCGCGACGCCCCACGCCAGCGTCAGCGCCGTGGTGTCGCGACGCAGCCACGCCGCCGCGATCAGCAGCAGCATCGCTACATACGACAGCAGGCCCAGCACCGCGACCGGCACGCCCGCCAGCTTTGCGTATTTGCTGCTGTTCACGAGCTCGCAGTCGCCGATGCTGCTGCACGCGATCGGCTGGTGGGCGTAATGCACCACCGTCAGGTACGCCGCGATGCCGATGCCGCCGGCCGCAAGCAGTGCCGCCACGGGCAACAGCAACCGCACCGGCAGCGCGCTCACTGCGGCACCTTGTCCAGCGCCTCGGCGATCGCCGCCTTGAACTCGTTGTACGGCTTCACGCCGGCGATCATCTTGTCGCCGATGAAGAACGTCGGCGTGGAGTTCACGCCGCTCGCCTTGGCGTCATCCGTTTCTTTCTGGATCGCCTCCAGGTGCACGTTGTTCGTCAGGGTCTCCTCGAACTTGGCCACGTCGAGCCCCACCTGCCTCGCCAGTTCGACGAGCTTGTCGTAGGTGTAATTGCCGCCGTTCTCCCTGCCCTGCGCGTTGAACAGCGCGTCGTGGTACTCCCAGAACTTGCCCTGGTCACGCGCCGCATCCGCCGCCTGCGCGGCGTTGAACGACTCCTGCCCGATGAACGCGAAGTTGCGGAACTCGATGTTCACCGTGCCCTTCTCGATGTAGTCCTTCTCAAGCTGCGCGATGACCGAGGTCTCCGCGCGCTTGCAGACCGGGCACTGGAAGTCGGCGTATTCGATGACGGTGACCGGCGCGTTCGGGTCGCCCAGGATGCGACCCTCGCCGGTCGTGCTCTTGACCGGCACCTTCGCGTCGCTGCTCGTCGCCGCCTGGAACGCGATGAACCCGGCCACCAGCGCGACGGCGGCAATGCCGATGCCGATGAACAGCAGGCGCGACGAGTTGCGGGGTGGCTTCACTTTCACGGCGCGGCCGCGGGGATGAGGTGTAGGTGCGGACATGATGATCCTCCGGTAACTACGATCGTCGGTGCGCGCACGCGGGCTCAACAGCCTGTGGCGCGGTTACGCGGTGGCCGTCGTTGCCGGAGGACGTTCGAGGGTGGCGGGCATTGATTCGTGGGCTGCCTTCAAAGCCTGCGGCTCGACCACCACCATGCGGCCGAAGACGGGCGCCGGCGGCGCGTTGAAGTGCGGCAGGCCGCCCACCGGCGGCGGGATCAGCGGCTGCTCCGCGCAGCCCGGACCGCCCCCCTGGCAGCGCGCGGCCAGCGGCAGGTCGCCGCCCTGCGACGGGTCGGCCGGCTGCAAGCGGCCGACCACCAGCAGGTTCACCAGCAGGACCGCGACCAGCACTCCCGTGACGAGGCCGCGGTGACGTAGCATCAGGGCGAAGCCGTTCGATAGCATCACTTCTATTACATCGGTACGCCCCCCGGATTGCAACGTGCCGAATGTCATGAACCTGTTGCGCCGCGGCCGCCTGCCGGCCCCAGAGTTGACGCCGGCGGAGCGAAAACCGCGGGTTCAGCCGCAATCTCCGCACGCCCGCGTTCCGATAGAATTGCGGGCAGCGAGCGAGCACGGAGGCAGCCCCTGACCATCGACATCGCCGCCATCAACGAGCGCGTGCGCGCGCAAAGCAGCTTCGTCGAGACCGTCAAGGCCGAGGTGGCGAAGGTTATCGTGGGCCAGGATCTGCTCATCGAGCGCCTGATCATCGGCATGCTCTGCCGCGGCCACATCCTTATCGAGGGTGTGCCCGGCCTGGCGAAGACGCTCACGATCAGCACCCTCGCCCGCGCCATCGACGCCTCGTTCGTCCGCATCCAGTTCACGCCGGACCTGCTCCCCGCCGACGTCACCGGCACGACGATCTACAGCCCGCAGGACGGTGAGTTCCACGTCCGCAAGGGACCGATCTTCGCCAACATCGTCCTGGCCGACGAGATCAACCGCGCGCCGGCCAAGGTCCAGTCGGCGCTGCTCGAGGCGATGCAGGAGCGGCAGGTGAGCATCGGCGGCAGCACGTTCCCGCTTGAAGATCCCTTCATGGTGCTGGCCACCCAGAACCCGATCGAGCACGAGGGCACGTACCCCCTACCCGAGGCGCAACTCGATCGCTTCATGCTCAAGGTGCACGTCACCTACCCGACGCGCGACGAAGAGAAACGTATTCTCGACCGCTTCGTCGTGCCGGCTGGTATCGCCGTGCGGCAGGTCGTCGATCCCGAGGCGATCGTCGTCGCCGCCACTGCCCTCGCGGACGTGCACATGGACGAGCGCCTGCGCGACTACATCGTGCACGTCATCTACGCCACGCGCGAACCGGAGGCGTACCGCATGGCCGGCCTGAAGCCGCTGATCGAGTACGGTGCGTCCCCGCGCGCAAGCGTGTTCCTCGCGCAGGCGGCGCGCGCGCACGCATTCGTCTCCGGCCGCGGTTTCGTGGAACCCGACGACGTGAAGAAGGTGGCGATGGACGTGCTGCGCCATCGCATCGTCTGCAGTTACGAAGCCGAAGCGGAGAGCGTCTCGGCCGAGGACGTCGTCACGCGCGTCCTTGCCGGAGTGGAGGTCCCTTGAGCGACACGACGTTTCACCTGGTGCCCGCCGCGTACTACCGCGACTGCGACTCGGGCGCGCCGTACCTGCCGGCCGACTACGAGCGCGATGGCTTCATCCACTGCACCGACGGTGCCGAGAACGTCGCCGACGTGGGCAACCGCTACTACAAGGACGACCGGCGCATGTACATCGCCCTCGTCATCGACAAGACGAAACTGGAGCCCTCCGTTGTCTACGAGGACGAAGCGCGCATCTTCCCCCACATCTACGGCCCGCTCAACCGCGACGCCATCATCGACCTCCTGCCCGTCCTGCGCGAAGCCGATGGCTCCTTCCTGCCCCCAAAGCCGCGCCCGAAATAAGCACCCCGGCGTGCTGTGGCGCGGCCGTCCCAGGCCGCGCCGGTGCCGCTTTCAAACAGCCTGCTACACCGCCAGACGATAGCGTAACCCACGGGTCTCCGCGTCCTCCGCGCCTCCGCGTGAACCCCAGCCGACCCCCAACTTGACGCCTCTTCCCGTGTGGGGTGCCACTTTCGGCACAAATCTCCATGACTTCCGTATGAATCTCATTTCTACCCGGGTAAAGTTGTTTCGCATCCCCGCCGCTGTGACCATGAATACATCGACGCGTACGCGCACTCGGAGGACGAGCAGTCGTGGCACTCTTCGCGTCTCTGTTCACCGCATCGATCACGGTCATCGCCGCGATCCTGCCGGCGATCGACCTGCCGGGACACGGCGCGCCCGCCGGCCCGCCGCCCTATCCCGCTCCCCCCGGCTACGTCCTTCCCTGGCCCGGCGGTGAGATCCACCGCGTGACCCAGGGCGAGGAGACCTCGCTCACCCACAACGGCTCCGCCGCCTACGCGTTCGACTTCGACCTGTCCTACGACACCGTCGTCGCCGCGCGCGGCGGCAAGGTCACGATGGTGCGAGAGAGTTCGAACATGGGCGGCTGCAGCGCCCTCTTCCGGGGCGCAGCGAACTACGCCGTGATCGATCACGGCGACGGCACCTCCGGCCTCTACCTCCACCTCGCGCAGGACGCCGTGCTCGTCAAGCCGGGCGACCTCGTCGCCCAGGGCCAGCCGATCGCCGTCTCCGGCGAAACCGGCCTCACCTGCTCCGACCGCGACAATGGCCCGGGCGCGCACCTGCACTTCCAGGTCGAGCGCACCGTGGACAACCGTTACTTCACGCAGTCGCTCCCGATCGCCTTCGACGACATCGCGAAAGACGGCGGCATCCCGAAGTCCGACGGGTTGTACATCTCGGGTAACTACGGACGCGGCCGCCAGCAGAAGATCAAGCTGACGCCGCACCGCGTGCCGCGCCCGTTCGCACCGGTCGCCACGCCCGCCGACCCGACGCTGATCGAGGCGGAGCACATCGAAGTGGCGCCGGTCGCCGGCGAAGACACGGCCACGCCCGAGCCGCCCGCGGAGGGCATCGCGGCGCCCGAAGCGTCGAACACCGTGCGGCCGACGCGCACGCCAAGCGTCACGCCCACCCCGACACCGACGCCTTCTGCCACGCCCATCCCGACGGACACGCCCACGCCGGTCCCGACCGACACACCGTCACCCATCCCGACGGACACGCCGCTCCCCATTCCGACGGACACGCCGGTCCCGCCTGACACGGCGACGCCCACCGACACCGCCACCCCGGAACCGCCCCCACCCTGATCGCGCCGCCTCGCGCGTCGGCCGAACGGCTCCGATCCGCCGTTCTCACACGCTCCGAGCGCCATATCGGCGTGTCTTAGGGCGTTTCGTCGCGCGGTTCGATTGGGATGACGCCTGCACCGATGCCCAGCAATTCGAGTGCGTACGCGATCGCAAACAACAGGAGGGTGAAGAAGAAGGTCGACATGCCGACGAGCGTGAGCCACACGAGGTTGGTGCTTCTGTCAATGCATACTTCATTGGATGGACACGGTCGCGACGCGTCCCACGCAATCACGACGACAGCCAGGACACCCAGCACGGCAAAGATCCACGCCACCCAGCGGAGTAACCCGATGAACCAGACAGCCCCCGCGTAGACGACCTCTTCCTCGGCTGAGTCCACGTGCTGCGCGTCTGCATCCAGGTTCATCGCTTGGCCCCCTTTCCGGACGATCACCACGATACGCATTCCCATGTGGCGCGTCTACGCCGGTCACCACACCGCGTCCTCCGCGCCTCCGTGCCACTCCAACGCGCCAACAAGCAGCTGCCAAGCTCCCCCTCTCCGCTCCGTCGGAGAGGGGGCCGGTGGGGTGAGGCGCGTGCTAAGCTGACCCGGCCCCCCGGCCCCACCGCAGAGGTTCTCGTGCCAGCCGAACCAGAAGCCCTGTCCTCGGTGCGCATCTCCACGCTCGACGTCAGCGGCCGCCACATCTCCCGCACCATCTTCACGCTGGCCTGGCCGGTCGTGATCGAGCGCCTCTCCATCTCCGTCCTCTCCGCCGTCGACGTCGCGCTCGTCGGCCACTTCGTCGGCGCCGATGGCCTCGCCGCCGTCGGTATCGGCACGCTGATGTTCTGGATCCCCCTCTCCGGCGCGCTGGCGATCGACGTCGGTTCGACGGCCGTGATCGCGCGCGACATCGGCGCAGGCGACCGCTCCCGCGTGCAGCTTGGCCTGCACACCGCGATCGTCGCCTCTCTCGTGTGGGGGCTGTTGTGCAGCGTCCTCGTCTTCGCGTTCGCACCACTGCTGATGCGCGCGATGGGCGCCCGGCCCGATGTCGTGCCGCTCGGCGTCGAGTATCTCCGCGCCGGCTGCCTCGGCTTCCCGATGCTCATGGCGCTCTACGCCATCAGTGGCGCCCTCCGCGGCATGGGCAATACGTGGATGCCGATGGTGATCCTCGTCATCGTCAACATCGTCAACGCCATCGTCACGTTCCTGCTGATCAGCGGCGATGTCGCCAGCCTCGGCGTGCGCGCCTCCGGCATCGGCTACGCGACTGCGGGCACCACCGGCGGCGTGCTGGCGCTCATCCTCGCCGCCAGCGGCGCCGCCCCCGTGCGCATGAACACCGCGCGCATCTTCCGCGTCTCGCGCGATTCCTTCGGCCGGCTCTTCCACATCGGCCTGCCCGTCGGCCTCGAGGAGGCGCAGTTCATGCTGGCCTTCCTCGTCTACACGCGCATCATCGCCCACCTCGGCACCGACCAGCTGGCGGCGCACTCGCTCGCCCTCCGGTCGCTCGAACTGGCGATCCTCCCCGGCTTCGCGCTCGGCACCGCCGCCACTACGCTCGTCGGCCAGTACCTCGGCGCCGGCCAGCCCCAGCTCGCCGAGGACGTCGCCAAACGCGTGCGATTCTTCGCCTTCTGCGCGCTCACGACGATGGGCGTGCTGCAGTTCGCGCTCGCCCCCTACGCCGTGCGCTTGTTCGTCGACGACCCCGAGGTCGTCGATACCGGCACGAAGCTGCTGCGCGTCTTCGCGTTCGCGCTGCCGGGGCTCGGCATCCACGCCTCGCTGTCGGGCGCGTTGCGCGGCGCCGGCGACGTCCGCTACGTGCTCGGCACGTTCACCTTCACCGCCTGGGGCGTGCGCGTGCCCGTCGCCGCCGCCATGGTGCTGCTCTTCGGTCTGAGCGCCCCCTTCGCCTGGCTCGCCGCCGTCGCCGAGAACTGGACCCGCGCCATCCTCATCCTCCGCCGCTTCCGCCAGGGCAAGTGGAAAACCATCCGCGTCTGAGGGACGCCCCCAAGCCCCTACAACCGAAGACCTATAACCTAGAATCTACCAATGAAGATCGGCATCGTCTCCGACGTGCACTGCAACCACGATGCGCTGCGCATCGCGCTCGACCGCATGGGCGCCGTCGACGAGCTGCTTTGCGCAGGGGACGCCGTCTACCAGTTCCGCTTCTCCAACGAAGTGATGCAGCTGCTGCGCGAGCGCGGCGCGCGCTACATCCTCGGTAACCACGAGGACGTGCTGCTCGGCAAGTGGGGAGAGCCCGCCCGAGCCGCCGGCTGGGTGCGCGCCGGCGAGCTGGCGTACATGGCCGCGCAGCCGGACCGCATCGAGACGATCGTGGGCGGCAAGTCGCTCGTGATGGTCCACGGCAGCCCGTTCGAGCCGTTCAACGAGTACATCTACCCGAACAGCCCGGCCCTCTCGCGCCTCGCGACGATCGACAGCGACTACGTGATCCTCGGCCACACGCACTACCAGATGGCGGAGCGCATCGGCCGCACGCTCGTTATCAACCCGGGCTCCGCCGGCGAAGCGCGCGACGCCCGCAACGCCTTCCAGCTCTCCTACGCCGTCCTCAACACCCAGACCGACGAGGTCGTGTTCGACAACTTCCAGGATCCCACCCGCGCCGCCGTCGACCCCTCGATCATCCCCGGCGGCGCCACCCCCGCCCGCCGCCCCGGCGCCGAGCCCGCGCCCCCCAACCCCAACTTCTGGACCCCCTGACGGAGCCTCCGCGGCAGTGATTACACTCGTATGGGTCACATCTGCCTGTCGGGCTCCCGCGCCATGTTGATCCCCATTTCGTCTCTTTTTCCATCATCTAATGCTGAATCGATGCCGATCATTCTCCATGCGGAGCTACCCGGCCCCGAAGTCCTGGCTGTCGAACGCCCTTTCGTATCCGGCGCAACACATCCGCTGGAAGATCATCGCGCCCTACGCGGTGCTGGCAGCGCTGCTCGCCCTCGCCGGGACCTACATGGTCACCCGCCTCGTGACCGGGTCGCTTGAGGAGCGCTTCAATAACCAGCTCGCCGAATCGGCGCGCGTCACGTCGGACTCGTTCGTGCGGCGCGAGCGGAAGCACCTGGAGGTCGTGCGCTCCGTTGCGTTTACGGAAGGCGTCGCGACTGCCACCCAATCGGGCGACCCACTGGCGCTGGCGCGACTGGTCAATCCGATCGCCGCGAACGCGAGAGCGGAGCGAGTCGAGATCCTCGACACGACCGGGAAGCGCGTGTACGGCGAGAAACTCGCCGACGTGCAGGCGCTCTCGTACACGCCATTGGATGACGCCACCGACCACACCACGTGGCCCGCCGTGTCCGGCGTGCTGTCGAAGCAGTCCGACGCGCTGGGCGACAAGTTCGCGCAACTCGTGGAGACGCCCGACGGGTACGCGCTCTACACGTCGGGCCCGATCTACGACGGCGATAAACTGGCCGGCGTTGTCCTCGTCGGCAGCACGCTGCGATCGTTCCTGCCCGGCGCGAAGGCGGAGGCGCTGGCCGATGTCACCGTGTACGACTTCGGCGGCACGCCGCTGGTCACCACGTTCCCCGACGCGCAGAACAACACCGAGGCGGACCTGACGCCCGCCGACGGTGTTCTGGCAAGTGTCGGCGCTTCGACGGTGCGCGAGCACAAGACGCTCTACGGCCGGGACTTCGACATGATGTACGGGAAGATCGTCATCCGCGACCGCGCGGTCGGGCGCTACTCCGTCGGCCTGCCCAGCTCGTTCATTCTGCGGGCAGGCGCCACGACGCGTTGGCAGATGGCGGTGCTGTTCACGGTTGCAACGCTCGCCGTGCTGGTGACGGGATGGCTCATCGCCCGCAGCTTGACGCGGCCGCTGCTCAAGCTCGTCACGGTCGCACGGGCGGTCACCGAAGGCGACCTGACCGCGCGCGCGTCCGCGCGGGGCGCCGATGAAGTCGGCGTGCTCGCCGCATCGTTCGACCGGATGACGGAGCGCCTGCAACAGCAGCACCTGGCGACCATCAAGGCGCTTACGTCGGCGATCGACGCGCGCGACCCGTACACCCTCGGCCACTCCGTGCGCGTCGGGCAGTTGGCGGTGGCGGTGGGCGCGGAACTCGGTCTGCCGGAGTCGGAGCTACAACACCTGGAGATCGGCGGCTACCTGCACGACATCGGCAAGATCGGCGTGCGCGACTCGGTGCTGCTGAAGCCTGGGGCACTGACACCGGAGGAGCGCCAGATGATCGAGATGCACCCACGCATCGGGCTCGATATCCTCGCGCCGGTCGACCTGGCACCGGAAGTGATCGCGTTTGTCGCCGGACATCACGAGAAGCTCGACGGCAGCGGTTATCCGGGGCACGTCCACGCTTCGGGACTGAGCATCGTCGCGCGCATCGCCTCGGTCGCGGACATCTACGACGCGCTTTCGACGGACCGTCCGTACCGGGGCGCCATGACACTGGAAGAGTCCCTCCAGATTATCTGGAAGGAGGTCGAAGACGGCCATCTCGACCGAGAAGTCGTCACGGCGTTCGAGCGCGTGCTCCCGCAGTGGGAGGTGCGCCGCCGTCACGACCCGGCGCTGAAGGGCTACAAGATTCCCGGCTGGCACGAGAAGGAGGCGGCGTAACGTGAGAGGGCGCGCTGTCGCTCTGTCCGTGGCGATCGCCGCCACACTCCTCTGCATCGGGTTGACATCGGCGGCGGCGGCACTGGCCCTGTTGCGCCCAGACATCGAACACCTGCAGATTGAAACGGGCTCGCGCCTCCGCGCCGACTACTCAGCCGATCCGCGGAGCATCCGATTCGCGCCGCTACAGCCGTCGATCGTAACGGCGGCGCAGATTGACGGGCTCGCGCTCGACGCCACGCCATCAGCAGCGCCCCAAAGCGTCGACATCGTGCGGCTGCCGACGCCGACGGCGGCGACGGTCAGCGTCGCGACTCCGGCAGATGCGCCGGCGGCGCAAGCGAGCCCGATGCCCGCACCGCCGACGGCGACACCCTCACACGTGACGCCCGTCCCTGCCACGCCGTCCGTCGAGCCGACGGCGCTGCCGACGCAAACGACAAGCCCTGAACCGCCTGCTGCCACCGAGACGCCACCCCCGCCGACGGAAGTGCCGCCCGGCACGCCTACGTTCCCGCCACTCCCGACGAACACTGCCACGCCATCGGCGGTGCCATCGTCGACGGCGACCGTCATGGCTTCGCCCACGAGCACGCCGAGCGCGGTGCCAACGTCGACAGCGACGGATACGCCGACCGCCACGGCAACAACGACGAACGCGCCGACCGCAACGGTAACGGCCACCGCGACGCCCACGAACACGCCAGTCCCAACAGCGACTGACACGCCGACGGTGGTGCCGACATCCGCAGCGACGGACACACCGGTGCCGACATCGACCGCAACGGACACCGCCACGGCTACGCCCACGAACACGCCGACGGCCGTACCGACATCCACAGCGACGGACACGCCGGTGCCGACATCCACAGCGACGGACACCACCACGGCTACGCCCACGAGCACGCCGACGGTCGTACCGACATCCACGCCGACGGACACTCCGACTGCCACGTTCACCCCGACGCCGACCGACACTGCTGTGCCAACGCCGA